>OKWJ01000325.1_pt1 | contig 64819 bp, 53 predicted proteins | sample 1607121 | NCBI WGS metagenome assembly OKWJ01 (sample SAMN04414080, study PRJEB24778) | human gut metagenome | material: faecal | host: Homo sapiens | reverse complement strand
TAACATGGATAGGGCTTTTCAGTGGGGCAATTGTACTATTAAGGAAGAAAAAGTAGAAATATGAAAGACATTAAAAATATGACATTAAAAGAAAAGGTAGGACAAATGATAGGACTTGCCTTTTCAGGTGATAAGTATAGTCCAGAGTTGAAAATGCAAGTTGAAGATATTGAAGCTGGATTAATCATTTATTTTAAAGATAATTGTATCACACCAAAACAAATATTTGAATTGAACAAAGAGATTAACAAAAATGCCAAAATACCACCATTTATAGCTATTGATCAAGAAGGTGGTATGGTTGCTAGAGTAACAGAAGGTATTGTTCAGTCACCAGGTGCTATGGCAATCAGTGCTACAAATAATAAAGAAAATGCCTATATTTTAGCTAAAAATATGGGAATAGAACTTAGAAATTTAGGATTTAACTTTAATTTTGCTCCTGTTGGAGATGTAAATAATAACCCTAAAAATCCAGTCATCAATGTAAGATCTTATTCTGAGGATCCAAATGTTGTTGCGGAGTATATGGAAGAAGCTGTTAAAGGATATCACGAAGCGGGATTAATGACTTCAGTGAAACATTTTCCTGGTCATGGTGATACGGCTGTTGATTCACATGTTGGTCTTCCTATTGTTGATTTTGATAAAGAGCGTCTTGATAAAATAGAACTGATACCATTTAAAAAAGTTGTAGATTTCAATTTACCAGGTATTATGGCAAGTCATGTTCTTTATACTAAATATGACGATAAATATCCAACAACATTATCTAAAAAAGTTATAACAGGTCTACTTCGTGAAGAAATGGGATTTAAAGGTTTGGTAGTAACTGATTCGTTAACTATGTCAGCGGTTTTTGATAATTTTAGTTTAGAAGAAATCGTTTATAATGGATTTAATTCTGGATGTGACATATTACTTTTATGTGGTGCAAGAAATGTACAAATGCAAAAAGAGTTTGCTGAAATAGCATTGAGACTTGCTGAAGAAGGGAAAATACCGCTTAGCATTATTGATGCAGCAGTGGAAAGAATTTTGAAATATAAAAGAGAATATCGTGTTGGTCAGATGGCTGAATGTTTTGATGATATTAAAGTGGATTTAGAACAACCAAAGCGAATGAAATTTGCCGAAAAGGTAGCTGAAGATAGTATTACAGTATTAAAAAATAATAATCATCTTTTGCCACTTACAAAAAAAGATAAAATATTAGTTGTTTTTCCACAAATAAAAGTAGTAACATTAGTTGAAAATGATGATAATACTTTAAGTTGTCTTGCTGATTATATGCCATTTCATGTTGACAAACATTATATTTCAATTGCTCCAACTGAAATTGAGCAAACAAATTTATTGAAAAAAACGAATCAATATGATAAAATTGTTTATTGTAGTTATAATGCAAATTTTAACTCTTCGCAAGCCGATTTAATTAATAAAATTGATAAGAATAAACTGATTGTAGTTGCAGTTAGAACTCCTTATGATATTAATGTTTTAGATGTTCCAACATATGTTTGTGCTTATGAAGCAACTGTTCTTAGTTTCAAGGCTTTAGTAAAGTATTTGACAGGCGAAATTGAAGCAAAGGGAATCTTACCTGTTAGTGTTAAATAATTAAAGGAGAAATTAAAAATGAAAGTTATAGTAGTTAAAGATTATGAAGCTATGAGTGAACTTGGTGCTCAAATTATTGGTGATATGATAAAAAATAATCCTAGTTGTACACTAGGTCTCGCAACAGGTAGTAGTCCAATTGGTACGTATAAAAATTTAATTAAAGCATATGAAAATCAAGAAATTTCATTTAAAAATGTAAAAACTTATAATTTAGATGAATATTGTGGTATTAGTAAAGATCATCCACAAAGTTATTATTATTTTATGCATGATAATTTGTTCAATCATGTTGATATAAACGAAGAAAATGTGCATATACCAACGGTTTCTAATGATCATTTAGAAGATGATTGTAAAACTTATAATGATATGCTTAATAAGGTTACAATTGATTTGCAATTATTAGGCATTGGTGGTAATGGACATATTGGATTCAATGAACCAGGTACTCATTTTGACCAAGAAACATTTGTTGTGAAATTAACCGATAAAACAAGACAAGATAATAAACGTTTCTTTCACTCATTAGATGAAGTTCCTACCCATGCAATTACAATGGGAATTAGCAATATTATGAAAGCTAAAAAAATTTTAATGCTAATTAGCGGTGTAAATAAGGCTGACACAGTAGTAAAATTATTAAAAGATGATATTACAACTGATTTTCCAGCATCTATTTTACATAAACATCCAGATGTTACAGTTATTATTGATCAAGATGCGTATTCAAAAATGTAATTAAAAAACTAAAAATGATAGATAATCATCCATTAAATAAAAGTAAAAAAAATTGCTTTTTTGGATGATTTTTCTTTTTTTAGTATAAAATATCAAATTTGTTAAAAATTGTGTAAACGTTTTTAAAAAATTATTCTTTTTTTCTTGCAAATGATTTATTGATATGCTATAATATAATCGCAAACGCTTTCAAAATATATAAATAGGAGGAAAATATTTTATGAAAAAAGTTTTTGCTTTTTTGAGTACACTAGTGCTCACAATTGCATTAGTTGGTGTTTTTGCAGTAAATAATCCAGCAAAAGCTGCAGATAAATTTACAGAAGATCCAACATTATTAGATGATGAAATTGCCGTATATATTATGGATAGTATTATGACTACTTTTCCAAATTATTATGACAATGACGCTAAGGAGGATCCAAACTGGCAAGGCACTGCTAGAATGTATCCATGGAATGAAACTAGACTAAGGGTTGCTCAATTAGATGAAAGTGGTCAACCAACAGGAAAATATTATGCAGTATATTTCAGTGGTCATACAACCGCAGTAGATACAAACGGTGAACCTATTATTGGTGCTGGTAAAAATATTCTATTTTATCAAAAAAATGAAGCGGGACAAGTAATTGCTACTAAATTTTCAGATGGTAAACAAGCTACAAATGGTGCTGCTTCTGACCCATCATTGTCACATATGAGAACAAATATTACTGGTGAAGATATTGAGTTTGATCCAACTCAACTTGGTTTAGGTGATGAAGGTACAAACTATTATAATAGATCAATTGTATTCAATGCTCAAGGTCAAGTTATTAGAGGTATTGGTTTAGATGATCAATATACATCAGGTGAAGGTGATTATAAATTTGCTCCAGAATATTGTTATGTTGATGGTGTTGTTACTAAAATTGAAGATGGCGTTGTTTGCGATAAAGTAATGGAAGATTTGGTTGATGAAGAAGGTAATCCTGTTATGGATGAAAATGATGAAACAATTCAAGTTCCAACAGATGAAGATAGAATGTTTTATTCAAGATTTGTTTGGGAATTCTTTGAAGAAGCACCAGAAAATGTCAATGAAGTAGGATATTTAGCTGATGGCTGGGATCCAAATCTATGGGATTACTGCTATGAAAGAGATGGCGGATATATTTGTATTGCTTTTGTAGGTAATGCTGATAACTCTGCTCATATCATTAAAGGCGATCAAATCACAGCTTATATAAAAACATTAATGGCACAAGGAAAAGACGAAGCAGAAGCTACGCAAATTGCTAATAATACAACTCGTGCATGTACTAGAACATATAGAATTCCTGCAGGTGGATTTGTATATGACTTTGGATTCTTAGATCGAGGACTTGCTGCAACTAATGAATTCTTTAAATCAACTGTTTTAAATGGTTATTTATATGGTAGAACTCAATTAGCTAAAAAAGATGCGAATGGAGAAGAAGTAAAAGATGAAGAAGGCAACTCTGTAATGATTGGTATAGCTGAACAAAGAACATATAATTTCTCAGTAACAGGTTTAACATTTGATGATAAAGTTATTGATGGTGCTTCTTATCAATTATTAGCTGGTCAAAATGTTGTTGAAGTTATGCAAGGAAATGTCTTTAATCCAGTTAAAAATATTAATTATAATGGTATTATGAGATATTGGGGTGTACAAGATGATTTAACATCTTATACTGCTTCAAGTGAAGCATTAGAATTTTATATTGATACAATCACTAATGGTGGATCATCATTATCACAAGTTGCTCCATCAACTGGTTATACAAGTATTGAAGATATTAAAAATGATTTCTTAGCTGCAGTTGCAAAACATCGTGGTGTTGAAGTATCTGAAGTTCCATTTGATACTGCTGCAAATTGGCATGCTTGGTGGGGTTGGGGTACATTTATGGCTACAAGTGAAGCAAATGCGACTAATCCAGATGGTACACCAAATGATAAATATCCAGAAGATAGTCCTGCATTCTTTAATGTAAAAGAAAATAGAGATGCTTGGGCTTGGTTAATTGATAGAATTTATCAAACAATGTTAGCATATCCTGGCGGTGATACTTATACAGGAACTTTAGCAAATATTGAAAAAGCAGCACAAAGTTTCTATTGCCCTTCTCCTCAAGGAATTAACTATGCAATTTGGTATTTCTTAAATGGTGAAGCACATACATATTTTGGTTTCAATTTTGGTGATGGAAATAACGAAAGTTGGATTGATCCTAGAACTAATTTAGAAAAATGGGAACAATATACATTAGATGCAACAATGAAAGCTCCTAATGAAAATTGGGTTGTTACATTTAAAGTTTTAAATACATCTACTAATATTTCTTCATCACTTACGATTAAATATGTTGTTGTAGATTCATATACACCAATTATTAATGTAAATAAAGATAATTTATTCTACATTCCTAATAAACAAGGAGATGCAGTAGTATGTAATCCAATTGATCAATATACACTTGTTAATGCTTATGATGCGCAATACAATGGTGTGAATATTTTAGGTAATGACGTTACTCAATATGTTGATTTTGATACAGATTTAGATTTTGCTAATCCAAAAGAAGGAACTTATCCAGTAACTGCAACTATTTGGAATAATGCTCATACAAAGAAAGCAAGTGTTAAATTCAATGTTACTGTAAGAGATATTACTGCTCCAAATGTTACTACTCGTAGAGTTGTAATTCAACAAGGTGATGATTTTGATTGCCGTGATGGTATCGTACTTGCTGTTGATAATGTTGATGGTGACTTAAAGAATGCTACTTTCACTTGGTGGGAAGAAGTATCTAATCCAGTTGATACTGTAAATCTAAACCCTGGTGAGGATATGCAGTTAACTATTAGAGTAAATGTTTATGATAAGTCAAATAATGTTAGAAGTGTAGATTATACATTAGTAATAGTAGCTGATAAATACGTTGAAGAAAATTTAACAACTGCATTTAATGATCTTAATAATCAACTTACAAGTTTAAAAAATATTGTTAATGATATTTATGATACACAAGAAACTCAAGATAGATTAATTAAGGCTTTACAAGCACAAATTAATGAGTTATTTGAATTAGTTGAAAATAACAATGTTACTAACAATAAAAATATCGATGAATTAAAAGATGTTGTTGCTGATATTTCTGCAAAAGTTGAAGGAGTACAAACAACATTAGATGAAAATGCAAAAGGCGGATGTAAGAATAGTGCTGTATTAGTATTAGAAATTGCTGGTGCTGCCACTCTCCTTGCTTTAGTTCTTAGAAAAAGACATTAATTTGTAACTGAAAGTCGGAGGTGGAGGGGACTTCACCTCTTTATTTAAATGAAATATTTAAAATTAAAAAATTATAAGCAAAAAGAAAATATTTACTACCTATGGAATACTGAATATGGTAAAATATATCCTATTTCTAAGGAATTATTTGAAAGAAATTTATTAAATGCCTCTTTAGAATATTCATATGTTGTAACTAAGGATGATTATTTAATTGGTTTTATTATATGTAAAGTTTGGAATGAGGATTTCTATATCAATACATATGATGAAAATTGTTGGATTAGTTTGTTTTATGTAAATAAATCAAATCGAGGAAATGGAATTGGAACAAAATTATTAAATTTAGTTGAATTAAATTTAAAAAGATTAGGCAAAAAAAACCTTTATATAGGTAAGGATTATTTAAATTATTTTCCTGGTTTACCAGTAGATCTGAAAAATAGCGCAAATTGGTTTGAAAGAAGAGGTTTTGTAAGAACCTATGATACTTATGATTTGATTAAAAGTAATCATTTAAAAAAAGATGATAAATTAAAACTTAGAAATCTTGATATTGAATATAGAATATGTTCAATAGATGATAAAGAACAATTGATTGCTTTCATACAAAGAAATTGGCCAGGTCGTTGGGAAAAAGAAGCGATTGACTATTTTGAAAATGGTGGTACCGGAAAAGAATATGTAGTTGGGATAATCAATCATACTATTTGTGCTTTTGCCAAAATTGGTTTACCAACAACGGACATATTATTGACTAGTTATAGCCTAACATGGCGTAAACGTTTTGTAGCTCTTGGTGGAATTGGTCCACTTGGAGTAGATGCCTCATACCGAAATAAACATATAGGATATGATATAGTAGCCTATGCTCATAACGTTTTAATTGACAATAATGTAAGTGATATTATTATTGATTGGACGGGATTATTAGATTTTTATCGACAATTTGGTTTTGAGGTTTTTAAGTCATATTTTTATATGGCAAAAACAATATAAAAAATAGAAAGGGTGAAAGAATGAAAAAAAGATTTTTAGTATTTTTACTAACTATCATTGCTGTTTTTACTTTGACAAGTTGTTCAAAGAAATTTACAGTAACATTTAACTCAAATGGTGGAACAAGTATTGATCCAGTTGAAGTTAAAAAGGGAAAAACTGTAACAAAACCAGCAGATCCTACAAAAGAGGGAAGCGAATTTGATGGATGGTATTTAGGTGACTCTAAATATAATTTCTCATCAGCTGTAAAAGAGGATATCACTTTAAATGCTGTTTGGAAAGTAAAAACATTTACAATAACATTTAGAACGAGTGGTGGTTCATCAGTTTCTCCACAAACAGTTGAATATGGCAAAACTGTAACAAAACCAGCAGATCCTACAAGAGTTGGATTTGATTTTAAGGGATGGAATAAAGGAGATACAAGTTATGATTTCTCAACTCCAGTAAAAGAAAGTTTTGTTTTAAGAGCAGTTTGGGAAGAAAAGAGTGATGTAAATTATTTTACAGTAACTTTAGATGCAAATGGTGGTACACTTCCAAGTGGTGAGAGTAATACAATTAGAGTTCCAGAGGGAGGAACTATAGGAACACTTCCAACACCTACACGCGAGGGGTATAAGTTTAACTATTGGACTTTAAATGGTACTGCATTTAATACAAATACTGAGATTGAGGAAAATATTACATTAGTTGCATCTTGGACTAAAGACGGTGGAACTACTCCAGGAGTTTATACACCAAAATGGGAACCAAATCAACAAACAGGTGGTTGGAAAGCTGACCAATTAGAGTTTAAAATTTTAGTATTACCAGTTGAACAATTTGATCCATTTAATACAAATTATACAGGTACTTCACAAAACATCAAACAAAGACATCAACGTGATGTAGAATCAAAATATGGAATTATGATTTCATATGTAAATTGGGATGATTCTGCTTCTTGGGGTCCTTCACGTATTAAATATATTAAGGACAATCAACCTTCAGGTTGGTTTGCAAATAATGATTACTATGTTGTTAATATTGCAAGTTCTTGGATTCCAACACTAGTTTCTGCTGGTTGTTTAGCTGAACTTGCTAAAATTGATCAACAAGGTCGTGTTACTGAAGGTATTTTTACAGAAATAGGTTATGTAGAAACACCAACAGGTTCAAAAAATTATGTTCCAGGAACATATCAACAAGATACAACAAATAATCAAGTAGCATCAACATCACAAAGAGTATATGGATATATTCAAGGTAGCGTTAGACCAGATTATTTTATGTATTTTAATGAAAATTTAATTGCTGAATGTGGTCTTGAAAATCCTGCTGAATTATGGCTAAAAGGTGAATGGACTTGGACAAAATTTGAACAATATGTAAATGAGTTACAAACTGCATTGTCTTCAAAAGTTTCTTCTGATGGTTCTAAATATTATGCATTATCAGTAGGATATGCTGAATTTATCATTGGTGCAACTGCAGCAAGTGGTGTTAAAATTTCAACATCTAGACCAAGTTTAGGTTTAACTTCACCAGAAGTAATCAATAAGGTTACACAAATACAAAGTTTAAGATCAACATCAGCTTATGAACCAAGAGGTGTTGAAGATGTTGCCACATCTTTTGTACAAGGACGCAGTGCAATTGTACATGGTGATTTATGGTTTATTGATGATGCATCAAGATTTGATCCAGCACAATGTACATTCTCAATTGGAGCAGTTCCATATCCAACAGCAGATGGTCAAGGCGGTACTCCAATAACAACTTTTGATTCAAATGAGGCTATCCTTGATGCCAATGATAATCCATTAGAATTAGTTAAAGATAGTGGTGAATATATTAAAGGTTTAGATTTATCTAATTCAAGTTTCTTAATTCCTTATACTTCTACAAGTTGCTATTCTGTTTTAGATACTAAAAATGGAAAACAAAAAATTGATAATAAAATTATCTTTGCAGTAATGTATGATTTATATGACGGATTAGGAGCAGATCCTGATGTTGCTGAAGTTGAGGAAGATGAAGCATATCGTAACTGGTTATTAACTAAATTTGACCATGAAATTTATGCGGATGTAATTATGTCAGTACAAGGCAAAACATATTTTGAATTGTTAGATTTAATTTCAATGACAGCAGGTGGTGGATCACACTTTGGTCCAAATGGATTCTGGGTACTTGCTTCAAAGATTTGTTCAAATTCAACAATTTCTGCTGCTACTGAATTGAATTCAATTCAACCAGCATATGAACAAGCTCTTCGTGATATGGGATATAATATCTAATATTATCATCTAATGGTATAGATGTCAAAAGCTCTTCTAATGTTAGGAGAGCTTTTCTTTATTGTTAAATAATATTTTTATTACTTTATAAAAGACTAATATAAAAAAATATGATATAATATATAAGTAATCTGATGAAAGGAAATAGGAATATGAAGATTGAGAATATTGAAAAAAAATACTCATCAAAAACTTATCGATTTTTTGATTTATTATATAAATTACTAGTAATCAATCTTTTAATAATAATACTTTCAATTCCTGTTATAACGATATTTCCCGCAATCGTTGCGGCTACAGCAACTATAAAAAATAATATAACAGAAACTGCAATCTTTAAACCATATTTCAAAAATTTTAAAACGTATTTTTGGAAATCATTTCTAATGGGATTATTTTTCCTATTTAGTTTTGCTGCAGGAATTTACGGATATTTCTTTTGGAGTTATCAAGATTTTGGAAATAGTGAAATGATGGAAATTTTTGCTCAAATTGGGATTGTTGTTATCGTTATTTGTCTTATTGTTTTTACCTTTATTATTGTTCATACACCATTGCTTCTTATTACTTTTAATAAACTGAATAATGTACAAATTTTTAAAACATCGATGTATATTTCGGTAAGATATTTTTTAACAACATTATTCATGCTTTTGGCTACTATTGTAATTATAGGTGTTTTAGTATTATGTTTATTTGTTCCTTGGGTTTTGGGAATTTGGATGATTATTGGTATTAGTTTGCCACTTTATCTAGTAATAAAGATTACTACCCCAATTTATTATCGTTTTGCAAAAATTGATTTTGAAAAAATAAATAAAAAAGTAGAGGAGGATATCAAAGATGATAAATAAAAAAACGATTTTAGGAATAGAAAGAATAGATGAATTTCAGTCTGTTTTTGCCAAAAAAAGAATAGGACTGATTACAAATCCAACAGGTATTGCTTCAAATTTTAAAAGTTCAATTGAAATTCTGAATGAAAAAACTAATTTAGTAGCATTATTTTCTCCTGAACACGGAATAAGAGCAAGTATTCAAGCAGGAGAACATCTAGAGTCTTATGTTGATGATGAAACAGGAATTATGGTATATAGTTTGTATGGAGCAACTAGAAGACCCTCAAAGGAAATAATGGATAAAATTGATATAATGTCAATTGATATTCAGGATTGTGGTTCAAGATATTATACGTTTATTTATACAATGGCATATTGTATGCAGGCCTGTGCTGAATTTGATAAAGAATTTGTTGTATTTGATCGACCTAATCCAATAAACTGTGAGAAAGTTGAAGGGAATATATTAAATACTGATAAATATCGTTCTTTTGTGGGATATTATCCAATTGTGCAACGTCATGGTATGACAATGGGTGAGTTAGCCAAATTATTTAATGAAGAATATAAAATAAATTGTAAATTAACAGTCATACCTATGTTAAATTATGAAAGATGGATGGATTTTGAAGATACACAATTACCATGGGTCATACCAACTCCTAATCTTCCTACTATTGCTACTGCTTACGTGTATAATGCAACCTGTATTTTTGAAGGAACAAATGTTTCTGAAGGTAGAGGAACTACTACTCCTTTTGAACTAATAGGTGCTCCTTGGATAAAATCAGAAAGACTTGCAGAAGAACTGAATAGTTATAACTTAAAGGGCGTATATTTTAGACCTCAATATTTTACACCTACTTTTTCAAAGTATGCAAAGACATTATGCGGAGGGGTTTTTGTACATATAACCGATAGAAAAACGTTTGAGGCTGTGAAAACGAGTTGGACAATGCTTTATCATATTAGAACAAAATATAAAGATTATTTTGAAATAAATAAGCCATATACAGAAGGAAGACCAACATTATTTCATTTTGAAGCAGGAGAAGATACTATTATTGAAAATACAATTCCTCTTCAAGAACAACTTGAAAATCTTGAAATTGATTCAAAGAACTTCTTGCATATTAGTAAAAAATATTATATTTATAAATAGTGATTAAATATGTTTAAAAAAGGTGTATCAGTTTATATCGGACTACCTCAATATACTCACTTTCAAAATCTTGAATATATTAGAAAAGCTAAACAGTTAGGGTATGAAATTGTTTTTACTTCTGCTCATATTACCGAAGCTAATTTTAATATTAAACAATTGCAAGAATTGATTGATGAGGTAGATCAATTAGGTATGAAATTATCATTAGATATTTCTAAAAGGGTATATGACAACATTATCCTACCACCGAATTTGTATGCTTTGAGACTAGACTATGGTTTTAGTTATGACGAAATAATAAAATTGTCTCATGAAAAAAAATATAAAATAGAAATAAATGCTTCTACTTTTTCTAAAAAAACCATATTGGAATTGATTGAAAAAGGATTAAATCCCAAACAAATACGTGCTAGTTTTAATTATTACCCTAAACTCCACACAGGGCATACCATTGAGTTTTGTGAAAAGACAATCGAATTTTACCATCATCTTGGTATTATGGTTAGTGGTTTTATACCATCTCATTATAGTTTTAGACCTCCTATGTATGAGGGCTTACCAACAGTTGAAAATCATCGTAAAATCAGTTTAAATTTGGCCATTGAAGAATTGAAAGCATGTGGGATAGATGAAATATTGTTTTCGGATGCATATGCTTCAAATGATGAGCTAAAACTTTTATCATATCATCAAAAAGAAGAAATTTTGGTTGAATTTGAACCATATCATGGTTTTAAGGATTTTGATTTTCTTAGTGGTATTTTTTATATTAGAACCGATTGTAATGATGAAGTATTAAGAATAAGTGGTAAAAGACAAGCAGAAATTCTCCCATTTAATCACTTTTGTGAAAGAAGAGTTTATGATGTAACTGTGGATAATAAAGATTTTTTAAGATATAGTGGTGAAATAAATATTATTTTAAAAAATTTAGAACCAGATAGAAGAGTAAATGTTATTGGACATGTAAATATTAGCAAAATAATAGTAGAACAACTGAAAAAAGGTAAACCTTTTTGTTTTATAAAAAAAGATGATGAATAAAAGGGAAGTTTATATTTGTGTTGATGCAGGCGGTACTACCTCTAAAGCAGCCATTTTTTCAAAGGATGGTACCATACTAGCTAGAGGTTTTGCGGAAAGTGGTTCTCCGGCTGTTACTTATGATAGATGGTATGTTAATATTGAAAAATCAATGATTGATGCAATCAATCATTATCAAACTCCAATGAAAATTATCAAAATGGTTTTCGGGGTATCTGGGATTAGTGCATTAAGTAGTATAACAGATGTTAAAAATTATTTTGAACAAAAATATCTTTCTACCTGTATAATTACAAGTGATACCATGACTGCATTATATTCAGTTTTAGAAAATAGTAAAGATGCTGGAATGGTTGTAATTGCCGGAACAGGTGTTGCTATTTTCGGTAAAAATCATAATGAGACGATGTTAATAGGTGGGTGGGGACATTTACTTAGAGAAAAAGGCAGTGCATATGCAATTGTTCATGATTTTTGTGTAAAGATGATTGAGAAATATGAAGCAGGTATTCGACTAAATAAATTAGAATATGCTTTTTTGAATAATTATAAAATGTCAAATATAAGAGAATTCAATCACTTGTTTTATCAAAATTCAAAAGATGAAATTGCAAAACTCAGTATATTTTTTAAACAACAAGCAAAATTAGGTAATAAACAAGCGATGAAATTATTAAAAAATCAAGGTTTTGAACTTGCCAAACAAACTATAAATCTAATGAAAAAACTGAATTTAAAAAATAATACAATTATTGGTTTAACAGGTGGTTTTATTGATAATGATGGGGAGTATATCATTGAAGGATTTAAGGAATATATGGATAAAGTGAAGATTGATTTAAAATATAAAATAAATGATGGTGAACAATTATTTGGAGTGTATAAGTTTGCAACGAATAATGAATGAATAGGAGATAATTATGAAAGCTATTGGAATTATGAGTGGAACTTCACTTGATGGAATCGATATTTGTCTTGTAAATATTCATCAAATTAAAAAGGATTACACATATGAGATAGAGCAATTTAAAAGTTATAAATATCGTTTAAGCTTAATTAATAAGATTAAGGAAGCATCGAAAAATGACACATCAACGGTTCAAAAAATTTGTAGTTTAAATTATGAAGTTGCTTATGCCTATGTAGAGGCAATTCAACAATTTATAAATGATACAAGTTGCAATATGGTAGAAGTAGGTTTTATTGCAATGCATGGCCAAACAATTTGGCACAATCCGAATCATATGGATGGATATTTTTCTTCTACTTTACAAATTGGTGAACCTGCCGTCATTGCTTATGCATTCAATAAAAAGGTTATTAGTAATTTTAGAACAATGGATATGGCAGCAGGTGGAAGTGGAGCCCCACTTATTCCTTTTGTAAATTATCAATTATATAAAAATCAAAATAAGAATATTGCTTTTCAAAATATTGGTGGTATAGGTAATGTTTGTTATTTGAAGAAAAATAGTAGTCCTGATGATGTTATTGCTTTTGATACAGGACCTGGTAATATGTTAATAGACGGTGCAATGCAAAAACTATACCATTTGGATTATGATGCTTTTGGAAATATTGCAAAAAAGGGTAAAATGATTACTGAAGTATTAGATGAGATGTTAGAAGATTCTTATTTATATATGCCATATCCAAAAAGTACTGGACGAGAAAAATATAATGATCAATATTTAGATGATTTAATTTCTAAAATTAAAAAGTATACTCCAAAAAATGAGGATGTCATTGCTACTATAACAGCTTATACTGCCTATACGATTATTAAAGAGTATCAGTTGTTTTTGCCTGATATTGATGAAATTATTTTATCGGGTGGGGGTGCACATAACAAGTTTTTGGTTGATTTATTAAGACAAAATTTAACTGCTAAAATTATAATAAGCGATCAAATTGATGCATACGAAGCGTTTGGGTTTGCAATTTTAGGTCATATGACAATTTTAAATCAAGCATCAAACCTTCCATCTGTTACAGGAGCTAAAAAGGCCGTTATTTTAGGAAATATAACAAATCCACCTTGTGAGGAATAAAAATATGAGTGAAATCAATATTAAACAAATTACAACTGAATCTAGAAATCAAAATACAATGGATATTGATAAAGTATCAACAATGGAGATTTTACAAAAAATAAATGCTGAAGATAAAAAAGTTCCCCTTGCAGTCGAAAGAGCTTTACCTCAAATCAAATTATTAGTAGATAGAATTGTTGAAGCTTTTGAGAATAAGGGGAGATTGATTTATATTGGAGCTGGCACCTCAGGTAGAATTGGTGTTCTTGATGCCTCCGAATGTCCACCAACCTTTGGAGTTGATCAAAATATGGTTATTGGTTTAATAGCAGGAGGAAAACAGGCTTTGGTAAAAGCAGTAGAACAAGCAGAGGATTCAAAAGTACTTGCAGTAGATGATTTAAAAGAGATTCATCTTTCAGAATTAGATGTTGTTGTTGGTATTGCCGCAAGTGGAAGAACGCCTTATGTAATTGGTGGCATCGAATATGCACAAAGCATAGGGGCTAGTTGTGGTTGTATTACAACTTCTAGAGAATCTATTCTTGCTAAAATGGTCGATTTTCCTATTGAAGTTATTACAGGTGCCGAGGCAATAACCGGTTCAACAAGAATGAAATCAGGGACGGCTCAAAAATTAGTTTGCAATATGCTTACTACTGCTTCTATGATTAAACTTGGTAAGGTATATCAAAATTTAATGGTTGATTTAAAAGCGACTAATGAAAAGTTAGTTGCGCGAAGTATTGCCATTATTTGTGAAACAACTGATTATAACAAAGAAGAAGCAACTAAATTATTTTATGAGTATCACGATGTTAAGGCTGTTATTTTATCATATCTTTTAGATATGAAAGATAAGGAGAAAATAGATACTTTGTTAAAAAAATATAATAGAAATATTAACAAAATTTTAAAAGAAAATATGGGGAATAAAAATGAAAATTGAATTTCGTGAATTAATTTCAAATGGATATACCTTAAGAGGGTTATTTTCCAAACCAGAATCAGAGTATAAAGATCTTGTTGTCATGTTGCATGGATTTACTGGTCACAAAAATGAAAATGGGTATTTATTTAAGCAACTTACTCAGACATTAACGGATAATCAAATTGCTACTTTAAGATATGATTTTATGGGTAGTGGAGAAAGTGATGGAAATTTTGAAGATTTTACCTTTTTTACGGAATTAGAAGACGCTAAACATATTATCGAAGAGGCATTTAGATTAAATAATAACAGAAAGATAATATTATTGGGTTTTTCTATGGGAGGGGCTGTTGCAAGTCGTATTTCGCTTGAAATGAAGGAGTATATCACTAAGCTAATTCTATTATCACCAGCTGGAAATATTGCTAAATTGATACATGGTCGTTTTGAAAATCATTTTATTGATGAGAATGGCAATATTGATATGGGTGGTTATTATATGAATATAAAAATGGATAAAGCTTTTGAAGGGTATGATATATATAAAGATATAGAAACTTTTGAACTTCCGGTATTAATTGTTCAAGGTGGGGCTGATCAATCAGTACCTCCAATGTATAGTAAAAAATATGATGAATTATATCCGAATAGTGAATATGTATTAATTGATGGATCAGAGCATTGCTATACTAAAGTAAGTTATCGAAAAATATTAAATGAAAAAGTAATGGAGTTTATTAATAAAAAATAAGGATAGGTGATAAAATGAATATTGTTGTATGTATAAAGCAGGTTCCTGCATCTTCAGATGTAAAAATTGATCCTGTAACAGGAGTACTGATTAGAGATGGAAACAATACAAAGATGAATCCATATGATTTATATGGAATTGAAACAGCTCTCAGAATTAAAGAACAAAATGGTGCTACTATTAAAACTATTTCAATGGGACCAGGTCCTGCAAAAGCCGTTTTAGAAGAATCTCTTTGGATGGGATGTGATGAGGCATTGCTAATCAGTGATAGAAAATTTGGCGGAGCAGATGTGGTTGCTACTGCATATACTATTAGTCAGGGAATTAAAAAATTAGGTGATTTTGATTTAATTATATGTGGTAAACAAACAACAGATGGCGATACTGCTCAAGTAGGAGCGGAGATGGCTGAATATCTTCAGATTCCGCATATTGCTTATGTTGAAAAAGTATTAGAAATAAAGGAAAACTCCATTGTAGTAAGAGCCCAAATGGATAAAACGATTGAAACATATGAGGTAAAATTCCCTTGTCTAATTACTGTTGATAAAGGCCATATTACGCCTAGATTGCCGTCTTATAAAAGGGGAAAGGATTTCCAAAACATTGAGATTCCTGTTGTAACTTTTTTAGATGTAATTGATCAAGATGAATCTCACTATGGTTTAAAAGGTTCTCCAACACAAGTTGAAAAGATGTTTCCACCAGCAAAAAATACGGACAAAATTGTTATTAAAGGTTCATTAGATGAGCAAGTGGATTGTCTTACAAAAATATTGAAGGATAAAAAATATATATAGGTGATAGAATGGCTAAAAAGTTAGTAATAAATCAAGAAAAGGTTAATCATCAAACTGCTGAGGCAGTGATGAAAGTGTGTCCTTTTGGTGGGCTTGAGTATGTTGATGGGAAACTAAATTTTACAGCTGGATGTAAAAATTGTGGTTTGTGTGTAAAAAAAGGACCAAATGGATTAGTAACAGAAAGTATTGAAAAAGATTCAACTCCTAAGATTGATAAAAACTTATGGCGGGGTATTAGTGTCTTCATTGAAACGGATTTAGATGGTGTTCATCCTGTATCATTTGAACTAATTGGAAAAGCGAAAGAACTTGCGGAGGTAATCAAGCACCCCGTTTATGCTATTTTAATTGGTTCTAAGAAAAAAAATGATGCATATCTGATGGAAATTTTAGAGTATGGAGTAGATAAAGTATTTATTTATGAGAGTCCAGAATATGAAAAATTCAATATGGAACGATATGCTAGGTGTCTTGAAGATTTTATCAATAAAATTCATCCGACCGTTGTTTTATATGGTGGAACTTCACTTGGTAGAAGTCTTGCCCCAAGAATAGCAGCACATTTTAGAACTGGTTTAACTGCTGATTGTACAATGCTTGGAATCAAAGAAAATACAGATTTGATTCAGGTTCGACCAGCTTTTGGTGGAAATGTCATGGCTCAAATTATTTGTCCGAATAACCGTCCTCAAATGGCTACAGTTCGCTATAAGATTTTTAAAAAACCTAATAAAGTTACGCCTTTTGGTGAAAAAGTTTATATGGACGTTGATAAACTAGATATGAGTAGTAATATTAAAACAATTGATATTAAAGAAAAAGAGAAGGTAACAGATATTTCTGAAGCAGATATTATCATAGCATGTGGAAGGGCTTTTAAATCTAAAGAAGATTTACAAATGGCTGAAGAACTGGCAGATCTTCTTGGTGGCGTGGTCGCTGTAACAAGACCTTTAATTGAGGCAGGATGGAAAGATGCCAAATTTCAAATCGGATTAAGTGGTAGAACCGTTGCACCTAAATTAATCATCAATTTAGGAATAAGTGGGGCTGTTCAGTATACTGCTGGTATGAATGGTAGTGAGTTGATTATTTCGGTGAATGATAATCCTTCAGCAGCTATTTTTGATGTATCACACTATGGTATTGTAGGTGATATTTATAAAGTTGTTCCTTGTTTAATTTCCAATATAAAAAAGGATAAGGGTTTAATATAGGAGGATTTATGAAAAACATAAAATATAATAAAATCAATCAAGAAGATTTAGACTATTTGAAAACAATTGTTAGTGAAGAAGATTTGATTTGGGGAACAAATATTTCTGAAGATTTTACAAAAGATGAGTTAGGTACAGTTACGGGAAAACCAGAAGTAATGCTTTATGTTAAAAATACACAAGAAATATCAAAAATAATGAAATATGCCAATGAACATTATATTCCAGTAGTAGTACGAGGTAGCGGTACAGGTCTTGTTGGGGCTTGTGTTCCTTTATATGGTGGTATCATTATTAATACTTCAAAAATGAATAAAATTCTTGAACTAGATGAAGCAAATTTGACTCTAACGGTAGAGCCTGGGGTACTTTTAATGGAAATATATGATTATGTAGAACCAAAAGGATATTTTTATGCACCAGATCCTGGAGAAAAAAGTGCAACAATTGGAGGAAATATTGCAACTAATGCTGGTGGTATGCGTGCTGTTAAATATGGTGTTACAAGAGATTGGGTTAGGGCTATAGAAGTCGTTTTACCTAATGGTGATATTGAATGGTTTGGACGAAAGGTTGTAAAAGATTCAACAGGATATCCTCTAAAACAGCTTATGATTGGTAGTGAGGGGACATTAGGAATTATCACAAAAGCGATTTTGAAATTAGAACCGAAACCAGTTGAAAGTATTAGTTTATTAGTTCCTTTTAAAACTGAACAAGAGGGATTAGATGCTGTTCCTGAAATAATTAAAGCCAAAGTATCACCAACTGCAATTGAATTTTTTGAAAGAAATACAATATTATTTGCGGAAGAATTTTTAGGGAAAAAATTTCCTGATACTAAAAGTGATTCTTATATTTTACTTACTTTTGAAGGTAAAAATAAGGAAGAATTAAAATATAATTATCAAGTTGCGGCAGATATATGTTTAGAAAAATTGGGAGCAACAGATGTATTTATTGTTGATACAGAAGAAAGAAAAGAATCAGTTTGGAAAGCACGAGGAGCTTTTTTAGAAGCAATTAAAGCCTCTACAACTCAAATGGATGAATGTGATGTTGTGGTTCCTCGCAGTGAAATTGCTAATTATATAAAATTTACATATGAGTTGGCAAAAACATACCAAATAAGGATTCCATCATTTGGTCATGCAGGAGATGGAAATTTACACATCTATATTTGTAAAGATAATTATTCAGATGAGGTATTTGCTGAAAAATTAAATGATATATTTAATGATATGTATCAAAAAGCTAAAGAAGTAGGTGGTCTTGTTTCTGGTGAACATGGAATTGGTTTTGCCAAAAAAGTTTATATGAAAGAACTTTTAGGTACAAATCAAGTTAAATTAATGCAAGGTATTAAGGATGTTTTTGATCCTCATCATATTTTAAATCCTGGAAAAATTATTGATTAAAAAAAGACATTAGCTAAACATTTTCAAAAGAAAAGTTTAGAACTAATGTCTTTTCATTTATTTTCTTATAAGACCCATTTTTCTTTTCACTTTAGAAATGGTTTTTCTAGCATAAGAGGAAGCTTTTAGCGCACCATCATCTAAAATTTTATCTAGTAATTCTTTATTATTTAAGAAGTATTCATATTTTTGTTGGATAGGGATAATTAAGTTTACAACACTATCGGCAACTGCTTGTTTAAATTCACCATAGCCAATGCCTTTAAAATCTTGTTCTAAAGTTTCTATTGTTCTTCCTGTACAACAAGACATAATAGATAATAAATTTGAAATACCTGGTTTATGAATTGGATCAAATTTTATAATACCATCACTATCCGTCACTGCACTAGCAATTTTTTTCCGAATTATCTTTTCCGAATCATCTAAATAAATTGATGATTTTTCAAGTGGATCAGATTTTGACATTTTTTTAGTTGGATCTTGCAATGACATAATTTTAGCACCAATTTTTGTAATAATAGGTTTAGGAATAGGAAAAGTTTCTCCAAATCGATTATTAAATCTTTCGGCTATTACTCTGGTTAGTTCTAGATGTTGTTTTTGATCTTGTCCTACGGGCACATCACTTGCATTATATAAAAGAATATCGCCAGCCATTAAAACAGGATAGGTCAATAGGGCACTAGAAACGCCTTCGATTTGTTTTATTTTTTTGTCTTTATATTGTGTCATTCTCTCAAGTTCACCTATATATGAGATAGTTTGCAATAAATAACCGATTTCTGCATGTTCATGAACTTCCGATTGGATAAAAAGGGTTACTTTTTCAGGATTTAGTCCACAAGCCAAATATAATGCTGCAAGTTTTCGAATACTCTGTTTTAGTGTAATTGGTTCTTTAGCAATTGTTATTGCATGCAAGTCTGCAATAAAAACGAAAAATTCATCATATTTTTCATTTTCTTGAATTGTAACAAAATTTTTAATAGCACCAAGATAATTTCCTAAAGTGAGGCGTCCAGATGGTTGAACACCAGATATAATTGTTTTCATAAAAAATCCTCCTTATTATATATAAAAATAAAAAACTTCATCCAAAGTAAAGGACGAAGTTTCGTGGTACCACCTTTTTTTAATATAAAATATCATTTTATATCCTCGATAGCCTTAACGCGGCTGAATCGGAAAAGCATTTCCTCTTTTCACATCAATGGTCCATTCACACAATTTCTAGACGATGTTTACACTATCTATCGTTCACTTAACTAGAAATTTTGGTGTTACTAATCCATATCAAATGTTTTTTATTCTACTAAAACGCCAACAATTGGTACAATAAAGAAAATCAACCATCCAGGATGCCAAGCATCTAAACAAAAACCTAATATTAAATAGCCGATAATGCTTATAACAATAGATATTGTAACATATTTGGCTTTGCCTTCCTTGGTAAAAACTCCCAAGATTAATTCAACAAGAGGAATAGCTAAGAAAACAACCCATCCAGGATGCCAAGCATTTAAACAGAAACCTAATGCTAAAAAGGAAACAATAGCAAGTAATGGTGTTACGGATGAAATTTTTTTTGCTATTTTACTACGCTTTTTTCGATGGTGATAACGGATATTTTCTTTATTTTCATCGATAATTATTTTATCTTCATTCATTATTTTAGTTTTCTCCTTTCTTATATTATACTCATCTTTAATAAAATGTCAATATATTTAAAATTTGACAAGAGCAAAAATTAGTGTTATAATGTTATATATTTTATAAAGGTGATAATATGAAAAAGAATTTAGAAAAATTACATACAATTAATAAAGCAAAATCAAGAATAAAGATTTTAGATTTTGTTATTGTAATATGTGCGATTATTACGATTTTATTAATTTTTTCTTCAACTTATGTTTGTAGAGGAAAAATATATGAGAGAATCACTGAAAATGGTGAAGAGTCAATCAATCAATTGATTGAAATTAATTCAAAGATTACATTTGCAAATATGGCCTTTGGTATAGGGGAGAATAATGAAAGTACTAATTTTGTTCCTGTTAGTAAAGATATTCGTTTTTTATTTCTTTATTTAGCCCAAGTACTTGCATATGGATTAGTATTGTTTAAACTAGTTAATAATGCAAAGGTAAGTTTTATTATGAGTATTTTGTCATCTGTAGTTTTGTTGGTTGTTGCTATTTCAACAATATCATTTATGGCTAGTTATAGCAATGATTTACAAGTCATGTTTGATCAAGCAATCGAACCTCTCAAAGATATCAATGAAAATATAACCTCAATTACTGATACGAATTACCCTTCTCGAATATTTGTTGAAATCTCTCCTGTACCTGCTATTAGTTGTGCATATATGATTATATCTAGTATCATTTGTATATACACTGGTTTTGTAAAAAAAGGTATCAAGGAATTGGAAAAAGGCAATGAAAAAAATAAATAAAAAAACAATAATTAGTTTGATTATCAATTTCATTGTTTCTATTATCATTTTTTTGAGTATCTTTTTTGCGAGATTTAAAATAGATCATTTTGTAATTGACGCTTTTTCCATAACAGGTATTGTAATGTTATTGTATGCAGGGATGAAATTTGTTATCAGTGCTGGGGCTTTTAATGTATTAGGGTTTTGGTTTAAAAAGTTTACAGATTTTTTTAGAAGAACACCTAAATATAATTTTAAATATTATGATTACATAGAGATGAAAAAAGAAAGTGAGAAACCATTATTATGGCCAACCTTTGGTATTGGTTGTATTTATTTTGTTGTAGGTATCATTATGATTATAGTTACAATGTAGGAGTTTATATACTAGTATATAAATTCTTTTTTTATAACTAAAAATTGTAAAAATAGTAAAAAAATGTAGGATAAAAAATTAAAAAAATTAAGATGTAAACGTTTTCTATTAAAAAGGTATTTACTTTTTTTGATAATTATAATATAATATTAACATCTTGGTATGAAACCTAGAAAAATTATTAATGAAGGAGAAATATTAATGAAGAATATTAAAAGAAATTTATTAATTTGTCTTTTAGTAGTATTTTGTTCTGTTGCTTTAGCAGGTTGTAATAATAAAGTAAAAGATGAACTTGCAGCAGCAAATGATAAAATTGCTGAATTAGAAAAACAATTAGAAGAAGCAAATGCTAATAAAGATTCTATTGCAAAGCAATTGGCAGATGCCCAAACAGCTCTAAAAGCAGCTGAAGATAATGAAGCAGCGGCGAAAAATGAGTTGGATGCTCTAAAGGATAAATATATGGATACTCTTGAAAAAGTTTGTAAAAAAGAGTTAGTATTTACAAATTTAGATGAATTATTTGGTGAGGCAGATGCAACAGGTGTTTATACAGCTGAAACTGGTACAACTTATAATCTTAATGTTGCATTAGTTTATACATATACACCAGAAGGTGCCGATGAGCCTACTTTTACATCTGAAGAATTTGAACTAAATAAAGATGACGTAGTATTAGACTATATTTGGGAGGATACTTTTGATTATAACTCTGGTCTAACTATTAATGGAAATAGTGTTCGTCCAACATTAAAAGGTTTATATGCTGTTAGTGCTGTTTTTGCTGAAGATGTAACAGATGAAGATGGAAATGTAGATGGAAGTTATTCAGCAGCTGCAGTTGCACAGGGTCAACTTTATGGTATATTATTTGAAATAGATGTTGTTGAAGGTGTGAATGTTGGTGTTGGTGATGATTTCAATTCTATTGTTGAACTTGAAACTACAGCTACTGCTCAACTTAAAGTTAGTGATGGTTTCACTGCTACAGCATATGCATCTAGTGATGATAGTGTTGCAACTGTAAGTGCTACTGGATTAATTACTGCTGTTGCTAAAGGTACTGCAACAATAACAGTTACTGTAAAAGCAAATGATAGTGATGATACTCGTACAAAATTAGTATCTGTAACTGTTCTTGAGCACAGAGATTCAAGTACATTAGCAGGTGGTGAAGAAGGTGCAACTTATAACTTTAAATATGCTCCACTTGAAACACAAACTAAGATTTTAGCATATATGGAAAGAGCATTAATTAATGCTGGTGCATCTATTCCAATTTTCAATAATTCAGGTTTAGTTATTTATACAGAACGTGTTAACTTTATTGCTGATGAATATGTTCCACTAATGGGTTATGGTCCTACAGCTGTTGCCCCTTCAACTGGTACAGGTGCAGGTACTGCAAGCGATCCAGCATATAGAATGTGGACTTCTGCTGATCCTGCAACACTTAATCATTTAAATTATGCTGATAGTGTTGAAAGTGATTTCTTAAGTTTAACAGCAGGACAATTGATGTCATTTGAATGGAAATTAGATGATAATGGTAAAGGTATTGGATGGGAAGTAAAACCTGAAATGCTTTCAGTATTGCCATATCCTGTTGATGAAAATGGTGATGCAATTGCAGATTTTAGTGGTTTAAATGAATATACAACATGGAAATTTGATTTACGTCATGATTTAAAATGGGAAAATGGTGATAAGATGGATGCTAATGACTTTATTTATACATATAAATTAGTATTAGATCCTAAATTAAATATGAAAAGAGCAAACTATTTCTATGGTGGAAGTACTCCAATCCAAGGTGCAAAAGCTTATTTTGATGGTAATGCAGAGTGGGACACTGTAGGAATTAAACAAGTTGATGATTATTCTTTCACAATTACATTTGCACTTGGTTTAAAATTATGGGATGTTGAATATGGTCTTGCAGGATTCTTACATTCACCAGTTCATAAAGCAACTTGGGAAGCAAGTTTAAATGCAGATGGTACTCCTAGATATGGTACTTCTAAAGATACTTACATGGCATCTGGTGCATATAAGATTAGTTATTGGGAAAAAGGTAAAGAATATCGTTTCACAAAGAATGAAAATTACTTTGTATGGAATGATGCAGCTGAAAATGTAGAAGTACGTCGTAGTGGTTATGAAAATTATAGTTACACAATTGTTAAAGACTCAAATGCTGCGTTAGAATTATTCAAAAATGGACAACTTGATGTAACTTCAGTTCCTTCAAGTGCATATGATGAATATAAGAATTGGCCAAGTCAAAAATTCTCTCCAGGTGCTACATCATTTAGACTTTCAGTAAATAGATTTACACAAGCTGAATTAGATGCTAAATTTGGTACTGGATCATGGGAAGCAAAACCAATTTTACAAGAAGATGATTTCACATGGGCTCTATATTTTGGTATGGATCGTCTTGGTGTACAAGAAATCACAAAGACTTCAACTGCTTGGGCATCATATTTTACAAATGCATATTTTATGGTTACTCCAACAGAAGATGGTGTAGATAGTACTACATATCGTGAAAGTGAATGGGGACAAAAAGTATATGAAGGACTTACAGATTTAGATTATGACTTATTATATGATGAATTAGGATATGCACCTAGTCTTGCAACTAGTTTCTATATTTCAGCATTAGATAGTATGGTAGAAAAAGGCGTATTTGATCCTTCAAAACCATATAAAGTAGATATTGAAATTGCTTCCTTTGATGGTGCTACACATGAGGCTATTTTTGCATATGTTGTACAAAATTACAATACTTTATTTAATAGTGCTGAAGTTAAGGCTAAATATCCAAATGTAACATTTGAAGCAGTATACTCTCCACAACCTGGTATGGATGTATATTATGTAAAACAAATGACAGGTCAATATGACTTAGCAATAGCGGGTATTAGTGGTGGTGAAATGGATCCTGCTGGATTTATGGAATGTTTCTGTGATGATAATCGTTCAGGATTATTATTAAGTTTAGGATTTGATTCACATAATGCTAATATTTTAATCAATTTGGATTTAGATGGTGATGGTGTATTAGATGGTGAAAAATACTGGTCATTTGATGCATTATACTCTGCTCTAATGGGTGATGTATTTGTGAAAAATGGTATGGAAGCTGAAGAACCAGCTGAATAAAGTAATGTTTTACTAAATTTACTATTTAATATTAAATAGAAAAACTAATTGCGCCATGAAATATTGGCGCAATTTTAATGAAAAGGAGGAAAATGATGTTAAAATATACTTTAAAACGTATAGTACTAATATTTTTCACAATGTTCATTATACTTACCCTTGCATATATTTTGATACAGCTGACTACTTCGTTTGAAGAAAGAGTTAAGTTTTATCAAATGAGTGATCCTAAAATATCATATGAAGAAGCAGTTATATATGGTAAAAAAGCAGGATGGGATGATCCGATATTAATAAAATATTTTAATTGGATTAAAGGTGTATTTACAGGCAATTGGGGTGTATCAGTTGTTTATGAAGTAGGACAAAATCCTTGGACAATCTTAACTAGGTTTATACCTTTTACAATAAGTATTAATATATGGCCGTTATTAATTGCAACACCTCTAGGTTTCTTATTTGGTATCATTGCGGCCCTTAGAAAAAATAAACCAACGGATTATATCATTAGTTTATTAGTAATGATTTGTATATCGGTACCCTCTTTTGTTTTCGTTACATTGCTGATGATCAATGCTTCTAATATGGGATTACCCATTCAGTTTAGAGCAGCAGATCAGGCAAACTGGAAGGATTATATCATACCTGTAATTGCTCTTTCAGTAGGACCAATTGCTAGTTTAACAAGAATAACAAGAGCAGAATTGACAGAAGTTTTAACAAGTGAATATCTATTATTAGCAAGAACCAAAGGCTTAAATAGATTTCAAGCAACTATTAGACATGCCTTGCGTAATTCTTTATTACCATTAGTGCCATCAATTATTGGAAGTTTCGTAGGTATTATGTTTGGTTCTTTGGTAATTGAACAAATTTATGGAATAAAAGGTGTAGGAGGAATATTGCTTACGGCAATTTCTGAAACTCAACCAGATCATGATTTGGCTATGGCAGCGTTATCCTTTTATACAATTATTGATTTAGTAACAATTTTAATTGTCGATTTGGCATATGGAATTGTTGACCCAAGAATTAGAATGGGGGCAAGATAATATGAATGAAAATAAACAAGATTTTAATTTAAGTAAAGAAGATTTTCAATTTGTTCAAATGAATGAAAAAATTTTTGATAAAAAATTTGAAACAAAAGCAGTTGGCTATTTTGGTGATGCTCTTCGTCGATTTTGTAAAAATAAAAGTAGTTTAGTTGCGTTTATTCTTTTAATAATAATTATTTTAATGGCTATTTTTGTGCCAATATTTAGTAAATATGACGCAACGACAATAAATATTTCTGAACAATATTTACCACCTAGAATTCCAATATTAGAAAAATTAGGAATCGCAGATGGAACTAAAAAAATTACTGGTATCAATGTTGAATACATCATTAGTGTCAATGATCCTATCGTGGATACTCTTGTGGATGATCCACAGAATACAGATCCGAAAAAAGATATCAAAAATTACTATTTCTTTGAATATATTGTTGGATATGACAGTATTGAAGATTTAAAAGCTACTAAATATGAAACAATATTTTCAGGTGTCGTAACTTATAGAGTAGATTTTAAATATAATGTATACAAAGCTTTAACAAGACCAAGATGGCTTCGAAGTCAAAGTTATGAGGAATATGTTAAATATCAAAATGAAGGAATCATTAAACATAATGAAGAGGGAGAAGAATTGGTAGTTGTTAAAAAAGAAGCAGGTATCAATGAATTGAAAAAATTTTGTATCAAATATGGCTATACACTAAATACTCCTAATTTAGAAGAAATATATTTTCAAACAATGGGAAAACGAATAGAAGAACTATATAATTATGAAATATTAATTGATCCACTCTTAAATCCTAATTATAAAGAAGTGTATCATTATTTTGGAACAGATAATTCTGGAAGAGATATGTGGGTTAGATTATGGCAAGGTACAAGATTATCATTATTAATTGGTTTATTTGTTGCTATTGTATCCATTACTGTTGGTGTAGTTTGGGGATCAATTTCAGGATACTATGGTGGAATGGTTGATTTAGTTATGGAAAGATTTACAGAAATTTTAACGGGTATTCCATGGATTGTTATAATGACCATTACTAAAATGTTATTGTTTGGTCATATAAATAATATTTTTATTGTTGCTATTTCACTAGTTTTGACAAGTTGGACAGGTACTGCTAGTATGGTACGTTCACAAATGTATCGTTATAAAAATCGTGAATATGTTTTATCATCTAGAACGCTTGGTGCAAAAGATATGAGATTAATATTTAAACATATTTTACCTAACGCTCTTGGAACTATTGTTACAAGTTGTGTATTAGTAATACCAAGTGCTATTTTCTTTGAATCATCAGTTGCATATTTAGGGCTTGGCGTTGATGCTTCAACTGTATCAATAGGTAATTTACTTAATCTTGGTAGGGATTTAGGAATTGTTCAATATCCATATTTGACTTTATTCCCTGCACTACTTATTTCAGTATTGATGATTTCATTTAATATGTTTGGAAATGGTTTAAGAGATGCTTTAAATCCTTCATTAAGGGGGTCTGAGTAATGGATAAAGACAATAAAAAGTATACTGTTGAAGAAAATATTCAAAATGACTTTGAATTGGTTAATGACGAAGATGTAAATACCAATAGTAAAGGACAAAAATTGAAAGAAAATTTGAAAAAAATTTTTACAAAAAAAACTTTACAAGAAAAATTTCCTAATCCGGATACTGAGTTAGAAATTCCTGAATATTTACCTTCTACACAAAGTGAAGATACAATTTTAAGAGTTGAAAATTTACATGTTTCATTTAGAACACCTAATGGGATTGTAAGGGCAGTAAGAGGAGTTAACTTTGATCTTAAAAAGGGTGAGACACTATGTATCGTTGGTGAATCAGGTTCTGGTAAGTCTGTTACAAGTCGGGCTATTATGGGTATTCTTGCAGGTAATTCAATTATTGATGCAGGACACATTTACTATGATGGTAAAGATTTAGTCAAATGTAAGGAAAAAGATTTTTATGCTTTAAGAGGTTCAAAAATTGGAATGATTTTCCAAGATCCGCTTTCTAGTTTAAATCCAATCATGAAAATTGGTAAACAACTAACCGAAGCTTTGATGCTAAAAAAGGGATTAAAGAAAGATGAAGCCAAAAAACGGGCAATTGAATTAATGGGTGAGGTTGGAATTCCTCAACCGGAAAAAAGATTTAAACAATATCCATTTCAATTTTCTGGAGGGATGAGACAAAGGATTGTTATTGCAATAGCACTTGCGATGGAACCGGAGATTTTAATTTGTGATGAACCAACCACTGCACTAGATGTTACAATTCAAGCTCAAATTTTGGATTTAATTAAAAAGTTAAAAAAGGAAAAAGAGTTAACGATCATATTTATAACCCATGATTTAGGCGTTGTTGCTAATATGGCAGATCGGATTGCGGTAATGTATGCTGGTAAAATTGTAGAATATGGTGATGCTTCAGATGTTTTTTATGATCCAAGACATCCATATACTTGGGCTTTACTAGAATCAATGCCATCTTTGGCTACTTCTAAAAGGTTGTCAGCAATTCCTGGTACTCCACCTAATATGATTTATCCACCTAAAGGTGATGCTTTTGCAGCAAGAAATCATTATGCAATGAAAATAGATTTTGAACGTCAACCCCCATTTTTTAAAGTTAATGATAATCATTATGCTGCAACCTGGTTATTACATCCAGATGCTCCTAAAATTGAAAATCCATTGAAAAATCGCTACGAAAGTCAAAGAAAACTTCATCATATACAGGAGGATGGTTCAAATGAATAAAGAATTAAAAACGGAAAATCAAGTGTTACGAACAAAATATAATGGACCTATTCTTGAATTAAAAAATGTACGTCAATACTTCCAATCTGGTTGGGGTAGAGGCAAAGTAGTTGTGAAAGCTGTTCATAATGTTAGCTTTGATGTCAAAAAAGGTGAAGTTTTTGGGTTAGTTGGCGAATCAGGATGTGGTAAAACAACCACAGGAAGATCAATTATAAAACTATATAACATTACAGATGGTACAATTATATTTAAGGGAGTGCCGATTTCTCAAGGAAATCGTAGTTTTAAGATAAAAATAAAAGAATTACGTTCTAAAATTAATGAAGTTAAAAAAGCCGAAGAAGAGGCAATCGCTGAATTGAAGGGTGATTTATCTTTACAAGAAAATGATACGAATGCGACAATTGCTACTAATAATAAAATTGAGTTAGTCAAAAAAGAAAGCAGTGAAAAAATCGCTCAGCTAAAAAATGAAATCAATTACAATTATGAACGCATTAGAGAGTCAAAAGAGATCAATAAGCGGAAAAGAGACTTGATGGATAAAATGCAAATGATATTTCAAGATCCGATTGATTCTTTGGATCCAAGACTGACAGTTAAGGAAATAATTGCTGAGGGAATGTATATAAATGGAATTAAAAATCCGGAATATATTAATAAAAAGGTGAATGAAGCATTAGAATTAGTTGGTCTATTACCAGACCATGCAAGTCGTTATCCTCATGAATTTAGTGGTGGACAACGTCAAAGAATTGGAATTGCAAGAGCATTAGTAGTCAATCCTGAACTTATTATAGCAGATGAACCGATTAGTGCCTTAGATGTTTCAATTCAAGCTCAAATAATAAATCTTTTGAATGATATTAGGAATGAAATTGGCTTATCAATATTATTTATTGCTCATAATTTGTCAGTTGTAAAATTTTTCTGTGATAGAATTGGGGTAATGTATTATGGTAGAATTGTAGAAATTGCAACACCAGATGAACTTTTTGCTCATCCATTGCACCCATATACTAAATCATTGTTATCAGCTGTTCCTTTACCAGATCCGGATTATGAGAAAAATCGAAAAAGAATTTTTTATAATCCTAAATTAAGAAAATATACAGAAGATAAACCGATGATGACTGAAATTAGAGAAGGACATTTTGTATATGCTAGTAAAGATGAATTAGCTAGATATGAAAAGGAACTTAAAGGAGAAGAAGTTGAACCAGATCCTACGCTAATTGAACTGGAATAAAATGAAAAAAATCCTAAAAAAGTATTGAAAAAGACATAAAAATATGATATAATTAGAATAGAGGTGACAATAGTGATACAAATATATACTACTCCAAGTTGCGCATCATGCCGTAAAGCAAAAAAATGGTTCGATCAATATAAGATACCATATTCTGAAAAAAATATTTTTAGCATAAAACTTAGCAAAGATGATATCTTTAAGATGTTAGCCAATAGTGAAAATGGATTTGAAGATATTATATCAACTAGATCTAAAATATTTAAGGAAAAAAAATTAGATCCCGATAGTATGAGTGTTAAAGAGTTAGTTGAATTTATTATTGAATATCCTAGTGTATTAAAACGTCCCATTATTATAAATGAAAATGAACTTCAGGTTGGTTATAATAATGAGGATATAACAATCTTTTTACCAAAAGAATTGCGAAATATTGAAGCCTTTAGTGGCTTTGATAGTGATGATGCATTAAATATAAAGTATTCTAAAAATAAATAAAAAATAGAAAGAAAAAATCTCTCTATTTTCGTTTATTACTTTAATATAATTATATTATATATTTTATTTTGTATTTGAATTGCCTATAAAGTTTATTAAGAATTTCTTAACTAACTTTATAGGTTTTTATTTATGTTAGAATAATGATGAATAATTATATTTTTTTTCGCAAAGCATCATATGCTCGTTTAATCTTGGGTTGACTTTTTTTATATGTAATACCAAATTCACGAACAATTTCAACAAATTCACGTTTTCCTGCTTCATATGATGTTGCTTCATATTCAAGTTCATAGTCAACGGTATCGACATATTTACACTTATCAATTGCAAGTTGTCCTTTTTTATAGGGGAAACCTATTCGATAGGTTGAAAGTGACATATAATTGACTAACAATTGTCCCTTAATAACATCCTCTAAATCTTTTTGAATTTCTTCAACAGGTACAATACCTGTTGATAAAAATTGATCAAAAGTTTCTTTGTTAATATTTTCATTAATTTCTTGTAAAACATATCCTTTTTTTCTTTTCAAAGTTACAATATATTTATCTTTATCAAGCATTCTAACTCTAAGACCTATATCGGAGGCTTTAAGAGTGAATCGAGATGTGTCAAAATAATAGTTGATTTGAAGATTTCTTTTGCAATCTTTGAATTTTTCACAAAGTTTAATATATTCATCTTTGGTTAATAATGTTTTAAATTCAATTTCTAATTCTTTAGACATAAATATTACCTCATTATTAATTTTTATACTAAATTATTATACATAAAAAAAATAAAATATCAACTAAAAAACTAATTAATTTAAATGAATTAAAATCTTTGAGAAAAAACAAAAAATGTGATATAATATTTTTAATAAGAGGATGGTGTTTATGAATAAAAGGGAATTTAATTGGAATCATTTTTTACAACCATATGAACTTGCGGTAGAAGGTTTCATTTTAAAAATTGAAGGCATAAAAAAACAATATCAATTGAGAAGAAGTTATTGTCCAATTGAAATTGTGACTGGTAGAGTTAAATCACCAGATAGTATTTTAGACAAAGCCAAAAGGATGAATGTCAAATTTGAAAATATTTCTAAAGAAGTATATGATATTGGTGGGGTTAGGATTACTTGTAAATACATTGAAGATGTTTATAAAGTTGCAGATCTTTTAAAAAGCAGAAAAGATGTAAAATTAGTAGAAGAAAGAGACTATATTAAAAATATTAAAGCTAGTGGATATAGATCATTACACTTAATAATGAGATATAATGTTGAGACAATTGATGGACAAGTTCCAATAATTTTAGAATTTCAAATTCGAACTCATGCGATGCATTTTTGGGCTAGTATTGAACATTCATTAAAGTATAAATATCAAAAACAAATTCCAGATTCTTTGAAAGAGCGATTAAAGAGTGCTAGTGTTGCCGCATCTAAATTAGATGAAGAAATGTCTTCCATCCATAAGTTAATTCAAGAATTAGAAGGAACGGAATTTACTTCTAGTCAAGATCCATTAGAAAATGAAATTTCAATGTTTGACTTAAAAAAATGGTAAAGAATGATTAAAAGATATATTGTTGATGAAGATTTGATTTTGAAGGATTATTTGAAAAAAATAGGTATTTTTTCAAATATTCAAAAAGAAATAAAAAAATTGAATGGCCAATATTTAGTAAACGATCAGACGGTTGATAATTGGTATCAATTAACTAAAGGTGACAAATTAGAAATTGTTTTTCCTGCCTCTGTTCAAGGTCCTAATATTAAATCAATAAAGAAAGACTTTGAAATTTTATATGAAGATGCTTATTTTTTAATTATCAATAAAGAAAGTAATATTGCTTCTATTCCAACAAGAAAGCATTACGATAAGTCATTAGCTAATTATGTGATATCATACTATAAAATAAGAGGTATTATTGCCAATGTTCATTTTATCGGTAGATTAGATTATGCAACATCGGGAATCATTGCCATTGCCAAAAATCCATATATTTTAGCCCTAATGAAACAAACCCCAATAGTAAAACAATACCTTTTAGAAGTAGAAGGTATCATTCAAGCAAATGAAGGTATAATAGAGGGGGGGATCGAAAAGGATGAAGAAAGCATAATTAAAAGAAAATTAAGTCATAATTTTATGAATAGTAAGACTACATATAAAGTTTTAAAAAGAAGTGGTGATAAAACACAGGTTTTAGCAACCCTTCATACGGGTAAAACCCATCAATTAAGATTACATTTTGCAAGTATAGAACATCCAATTATTGGCGATGAGTTATATGGAAACAAAACAAACGATAATATTTTACATCTTCATAGTCATTATTTAGAATTTAAACATCCCGTTAATCAAAAAATAATTAAAATTATTTCAACTCCTAAATGGTTTACACCTTAAAAGTGTAAATCTTTTTTATAATTGAATATTTTTTTCTAGAATGTTATCAATTAAACCATATTCTTTGGCTTCATTTGTATCCATATAAAAATCTCTATCCGTATCCTTTTCAATGACTGATAAATCTTTATTGGTTTGTTCAGACAAAATGGTATTTAAAATTTTTTTGGTTTTAATTATTTCTTCTGCCATAATTTTAATATCACTAGCTTGCCCTTGAGCTCCACCAAGTGGTTGATGTATCATAATTTTAGTATATTTTAAAGCAAAACGTTTCTCTTTTTGGCCACTAGAAAGCAAAAAAGCAGCCATGCTAGCACAAATACCCATTCCTATTGTGACACATTCGTTGGGTATATAGTTCATAGTATCATATATAGCAAGGCCAGCCGTAACTGATCCGCCAGGAGAGTTGATATAAAGATAAATGTCTTTATCTTTATCAACACTAGACAAAAATAATAATTGTGCAATTACACTTGCACTCATTGCATCATTAATTTCTCCAAAAATTAATATAATGCGATCTTTTAAAAGTCTTGAATAAATATCAAAACTTCTTTCACCTCGTGATGTTTGTTCAATGACAACGGGAGTTAAGTACATATTTTTCACCTCAAATATATTATAATCATTTTGATTGTCAAAAAAACAAAAAAGATGTAAGTAGCCTATACAAAAAAGATAAAATAAAATATACTATAATAGAAAGAGGTGAAATTGCTATGCAAAGATTTAATAATCCATTTATGAATAATAATTTTCCTGGTATGAATATGACTAATAATCAACAAAACAATGAAAATTTTCAAATGGATAATCAACAAACATGTGGATGTGGTTGCAATAATGTGAATGTAGAACAACCTAATTTTAATTGTTGCCAAAGACCAAAATGTCCAACTACTTACAAATGTTGTCCTCCAATTGTAACTTGTTCAAAGCAAGTAATTGATCAATATCATGTAACAAAACAACCATATGTTCACAATTATCATACAGAAGTGGTTCATCATCATGTAACACAAAACGAATTTATACCTAATTATACATGTAGTGAAGTACATGTTAACGAACCTAATAACTCTATGTTTCCAAGATAATAGCAATGTTTAGCTATAGGCCTACATTTAAGTAGGCTTTTTTTTTGCAAAGTTAAATAAATTATAGTATAATATAAACATAATAAAATCTTTGATTGGAAGAGTAAATAATATAATTTTATTTAGGGAGGATAAGTCATAGACTGAAAACTTATCTATAAAAGATATTATTGAAGTTCACCCATGAGTGGCTGTAAAAAAGCTCGTATTTCTGCGTTAAAGAATAAGAGGAGATAATGATTAAAACGAATCGTTTTAATTTGTCTTGAAAAAAGGTGGTACCACGAATGTTTCGTCCTTTGTTGGATGAAACTTTTTTATTTTGGAGGAATTTATGAATACTAAATTAGATGAAATTTTAACACAAGCATTATTAGAAATTGATAATGCCACAACTTTTCTTAAATTAAATGAGATAAGAGCGTTTTATACGGGTAAAAAAAGTCCTCTGGCTGAAATTATGAAGACGCTTTCTAATGCAACAATTGAGGATAAAAAAAGAATTGGTGCAGCATCAAATAACGTGAAACAACAAATAGAAAAGGCTTTATGCAATAAAAAAATTCAACTTGAAGAAACTGAAATTAATGAAAAATTAAAAGCTGAAACAATTGATGTGACAATGCCGGGATATGAAACTAGACAGGGTTCTATTCATCCTTTAAATAAGGTGATTGAAGAATTAGAAGATATTTTTACTGGTATGGGGTATAGTATTGCAGAAGGACCGGAAGTTGAAATAGATGTATTTAATTTTGAAATGCTAAATGTTCCCAAAGGTCATCCTGCTCGTGATATGCAAGATTCTTTTTATATAAATGATAACCTTCTTATGCGTACACAAACATCTCCAGTTCAAGTAAGGACATTACTAGAAGCGCAAGGAAAACCTGTAAAAATAGTTTGTCCAGGTAAAGTATATCGACGTGATGATGATGATGCTACCCATTCGCATCAATTTATGCAACTCGAAGGATTGGTGGTAGACAAAAATATTACAATGTCAGATTTAAAAGGAACATTAAGTTTACTTATGAAAAAGATGTTCGGTGAAAATCGTAAAATTCGTTTTAAACCATCCTATTTTCCTTTTACCGAACCAAGTGTGGAAGTGGATGTGAGCTGCTTTAAATGTGGGGGAAAGGGTTGTCCAATGTGTAAACATACAGGTTGGATTGAAGTTTTAGGAGCTGGTATGGTACATCCTCATGTTTTAGAGGGCGCAGGATATGATCCTAAGGTTTGGAAAGGATTTGCTTTTGGGGCTGGTATTGAAAGATTAACAATGTTAAGACATAATATTGATGATATTAGAAATTTTTATGTAAATGATTTTCGCTTTTTGAAACAATTTGAAGGAGAAAGATAATATGATAGTATCTTATAATTGGTTAAAAGAACTGGTAAAACTAAATGTTTCAGCTGAAAAATTAGCTGAAGAAATGTCATTATATAGTGTAGAGGTAGAATCATTTAAGAAATTGATTGATGCGACTAATTTAGTTGTTGGACTTGTTACAAGTAAGAAAAAACATGAAAATTCCGATCATTTAAATGTATGTATGGTCAATTTTGGTGATTACGAGTTACAAATCGTTTGTGGAGCTCCAAATGTAGAGGTTGGACAAAAAGTTATTGTAGCCTTACCTGATGCCGTATTACCTGGTGGTATAATCAAAAAATCAACTATTCGAGGAATTGAATCAAATGGAATGATCTGTTCATTACAAGAATTAGGATTAGAATCAAAGTATATTCCTAGTGAATATGCTCATGGAATATATGTTTTAAAAGATGATGCCAAAGTAGGAAGTAATGCATTAGAATATTTATGTTTGGATGATTATGCAATTGAACTAGGTTTAACTCCCAATAGAATGGATTTGCTTTCAATGTTAGGAGTTGCTAATGATGTAAAGGCAATGTATCATAGTGAATGCATTCCCTTAAAATATGAATTTCACGAAATTGATAAATTAACATCAGATCAAATTCAAGTAACTCTCAATACGAAAAATTGTTATTCATATTATGCTAGAGTTATTGAAGATGTAACAATTAAAGAATCACCCAATTTTATTAAGGCAAGATTAATAGCAAGTGGTATTAGACCAATAAACAATGTCGTTGATATAACGAATTATGTTTTAATGCTTTTTGGTCAACCACTTCATTCGTTTGATAAAGATAAACTTGGTCATAATATTGTTGTTAGAAGAGCAAAAGATGGAGAAAAAACAGTTACTCTTGATGGTATTGAAAGAACGCTTAACAATAGTGATATTGTCATTACAGATGGGGAAAAACCAGTATGTATTGCGGGCGTTATGGGATCTCAAAATACGGAGGTTACCCCTTTAACAAAAAATATTGTTTTAGAATCAGCAGTTTTTAGACCTCTTAGTATTAGAAAAACATCATCTAAATTATCGCTTAGAAGTGAATCAAGTGTTCGTTATGAAAGAGGTGTAGATTTAAATCAATCACTTGATGCAGTTAATTATGCTTGTTATTTATTAGAAAAATATGCAGATGGAAAAATTTTAAAGGGTTATGTTCATCAAGGTATGAATCATATTGATGATAAATTATTAGTATTAGACGAAAAATACGTTGAGTCTTGTTTAGGTGTTAAAATTACTAAGAAAAGAATGATAGAAATTTTAACTTCTTTATCATTCAAAGTTGAAGAAGATCAACATAATATTTTAGTTTATGTTCCAAATCGAAGACTAGATATTACAATTAAAGAAGACTTAGTAGAAGAAATTGCTAGAATAAATGGCTATGATAAATTAGAGGAGACTCTCCCCTTAACAAATGTCAATGGTGGTCTAACAAAAAAACAAAAAATTCGTAGATTGATTAGACATACACTTTCTACTTTGGGTTTTAATGAAACTATTACATATTCTCTTGTTAATCCTCAAAGTGTTAACGAATTTTCATTTAGTGAATATCAAAATGATGATGTGATAACATTGAGTCATCCAATGAGTGAAGATCATATGGTTTTAAGAAAAAGTTTGTTGCCATCACTTGTTGAAGTTTTAAAATATCATCAAGCAAGAAAAATGAAGGACAATATGTTTTTTGAAATGGGGAAAAAATATTATCAAGATGGTGAAGAAACCTATGAAGAAACGTTACTTTCTGGAATAGTAACAGGGATGATCCCTGATAATCCATGGCATAGCAATCATAAAAATATTGATTTTTTCTATGTAAAAGGAATATTAGATTTATTATTTAGGAAATTAAGGTTGGAAGTTAAATATGAGACTGTCGAAAATCCACCAAAAGAACTTCACCCCAATAGGGTTGCAAAAATTGTATTAAATCAAAAAACAATTGGTTTTATTGGTGAGTTGCATCCAAAATATGTTAAAAAACAAGATATTGATGAAAGCTATGTTTTTGAATTATTTTTAGACACAATGCTTAGTGAAGAAAAGCCTATTATTTCGTTTACGCCAATATCAAAAGTTCCCTCAGTAGAGCGTGATTTAGCTTTGGTTATGAATCTTAATCAAAATATGGGTGAAATAATTGAAGCCATTAAGAAAAGTGATAAAATGATTTCTAATGTAAAAATATTTGACGTTTACATTGGTGAAAAAATAGCAAATAATCAAAAAAGTGTAGCACTTAGAATAACTTTAGAATCAAATGAAACTTTAACAGAGGAAATTATTTCTACCAAAATTAATAAAATTTTGAAGTCTTTAGCATATCGGTTTGGTATAACGTTAAGATCATAAAATCCCAATTTTGGGATTTTTATTTTTGCCTATTTATTGCAAAAAGGAGTATTGTATAGTATAATAAATTTAGATAAGAGTGATATATGAAGGGATAGTATGATAAGTAATAAAAAATATAAAAAAATAGTTGTTTTGGGTGCAGGCGGTTCTGGTAAAACTACTTTAGCAAAGAAATTAGCAAAAAAAAGTGGTATCAAAGTTTATCATTTAGATAAAGAATATTGGCTACCAAATTGGCAAAAGCCTGATTATAAACAATGGGAGAGTAAGATTGAAAACTTAACCAAACAAGACAATTGGATTATGGATGGAAATTATATTGATACTTTAGATATTCGTTTATCTAATGCTGATTTAGTAATAATGCTTGATATCAAAACTTCAATTTGTGTGAAAAGTATCTTTTTTAGAACAGTTAAAGGCTTTTTTGTAAAAAGAGTAGATTTAGGTAGTGGATGTAATGAACAATTCAATCAGGCATATTATGAATTTATTGATTGGGTGAAAGTATTTAAAAAAGATTATTTTCCCCAATTGATCAATATATGGATGAAATATCCTCATATTGATTTGAAAATATTTAAAACTAGAAAAAGTGCAAGAAAATTTGTAGAAGGGATACTTGATGATAATAATGAAAAAATATAGATATTTATTTTTAACTATTATAAGTGTTGGATTGATGGTACTTTGTTCTTGTAAAAAGGAAAAATTTATAGTCAGTTTTAATACACTTGGTGGCTCTTATATTGAGTCTCAAGAAATAAATAAAAAAGATCTTGTTAATCAACCTAATGATCCCATTAAAGATGGATACCGGTTTGCTGGTTGGTATACAACTGAATCTGTTACAGAAGGAAATAAGTATAATTTTAATGATCCTGTTATCAACCATTTTGTTCTTTATGCAAAATGGGAAAAATTGGAATATACAATAGTTTATCATCTTGATGGTGGTCAAATGCCAACATCTTATCCAACAGGTTTTTTAACGGATGAATATGTTGAATTACCCATTCCAACTAAAGAATATTATCGTTTTTTAGGTTGGTATGAAAATGATGAAAAGATAGAATGTATTACTAATAAAAATTATAAATTGGTTGCAAAATGGGAACAAACAAAATGTCGAGTTGATTTTATGAAAGATGATGATGATTTGTTTTCATCAATTGTTGTTGAAATGAATGAAACAGTTGATTTACCAAGTGTACCTACTAAAGAAGGTCATATTTTTAAAGGATGGGTTTTAGAAGGAGAAATCTTTGATAATCAACTACCAATTAACAAACATCTAAAAATTTATGCCAAGTGGGAAAAAGTTATGTATACAGTTGATTTTACAACCTATAGTGATAGTACAATTGAGTCGATTCAGGTTTTATATGGCGATAAAATTGAAGAACCAATTCAACCTGTTAAAGAAGGATATGATTTTACTGGATGGAATAGATATGGTATAAAATATGATTTCAATCAACCTGTTACAGGTAATGTAACTTTAGCAGCTGGATGGGAAATGAAAAAAGAAGTATTAGATAATTATTTAAGTAGTTTGATACCAACTGTTGTGACGACAAATTTAAATTTAATTGAATCTTTAAAATTTTGTAGTGCTACTTTTATTTGGAGTTCTTCTAATAAAAAAGTGTTAACCGATACAGGAGTGGTAAAAAGATTTACAACCGATACAAATTTAAAACTAAGCGTACAAATATTATATAGTGATAAAGAATATTCCCTTTCTTTTGATATCTTAGTGCCTAAACTTATTTTAAAACCTTTAATGAAAGGGAAAATTGTTAGTGGTTATTTATATGATTATGGAGGATTCTCGGGATTATCAGATAAAGCATTAGAACAATTAGATTATATAAATTACTCGTTTGCAACCATTTCCAATGGTGAGGTTCATCTATCTAGCAATATGAAAGTAGAAAAGGTATTAGAATATCGGAATAAGGGAATTAGAATTGGTCTTGCAATCGGTGGTTGGGGTTCTGGTGGCTTTAGTCCTGCTATGAAAACCGAAGAGGGGAGAACAAAACTAATTGATTCAATTATGAGAGTAATAGATGAATACCAATTTGATGGAATTGATATTGATTGGGAATACCCAACTAGTAGTGTGGCTGGTATTGAATCGGATCCAAGTGATCGAGCGAATTTAACCTTATTTTGTCAAGAATTAAAAGAAAGAATGATAGAATACCGAGATGATTTAATTCTTTCGATTGCAATTACAGCTAGTACTAAATATTATGATTTAGTAGCTTTAAATAATTATGTTGATATTTTCAATGTTATGACATATGATTTTGCAATGGGCACTAAAGCACAGCATGATTCTGCTCTTTATACAACTAGTGTTTCACCTAGTTCTTTAGATGCAAGTGTTAGTTTTGTTAGTAAATATGTTGATAAGGATAAAATTATTCCCGGTGCTGCATTTTATGTTAGAAAAGGTACTTTTAGTGATGGTGTTAGTCAACAACTGGGTAGTTCATTAAAAACTTCAATGGGTTCTGGTTCAATGACGTTTGCAAATTTAATGAATTTAATAGAAAATAATGATCAATATATAGAACAATATGATGAAAGTGCTAAAGCAGCTTATATAATTTGTAATAATGTATTTTATAGTTATGATAATGTAAAGAGTATAAAAGATAAATGTCAATATGTAAAAGAAAATAATCTTGGAGGATTAATGTGCTGGGAACTTACGCAAGATTATATTGATAGTAATGGTGTAGCCATTTTAGTTAATGCAATGTATGAATCTTTAAAATAGAAAAAACCTCTATCTTGATAATAATATAAAATCAAGAAAGAGGTTTTTTTCATATTACAATATAAAAAATAAAAGTATTTAATCAAAAAAGATATATAAAATATTTTTTTTTGATATAATAGATATAAGGAAGGAAAATAACTAAGGAGGTACATATGAATATTGGTCAAAAAATAAAAACTCTTAGAGAAAACAATAACATATCAATAGAAGAGTTAGCAAAAAAAATAAATGATAGTGTAGAAAATCTTCTGAAGTACGAAAATAACGAATTAGAACCAACTCTTGATAAAAAACTAGCTCTATCCATTGCTCTTGGTGTAACTCTTAGTGATTTAAGTTATAGTATTGAACAAAAAGTTGCAAATGTTAATGATAATGTATTAGATCAAACTGAAGGATCTGTTTTAGAAGAAACTTTGAAAAAAGTAGATTTAGAAGAAATTCCTTTTGCAAGTTCAAATATAATCTATTCTGAAAATATTTTTAATAAAATTTTTAAAAAAGATTATCAACGTTATTTTATTCAGTTTATGATATCGTTTTTTGGTTATTTATTAGTTGGTGTATATGCTATTGTATCTAAATTTAATATAATTGCTTACATATGCTTCGGTTTTGCGGCATACGCAGTTATTAAAATTATTTTTACATTAATCAGATTTAAAAATGGCAAAAAAGAATGGTTAGAACAATATAATAATGTAAAAAAAGAATATCAATATTATAATGAATATATTAAAATTACATCCGATGATATAAGATATCCAGAAATCACCTTTAATTATAAAGATATAATTAGAGCAATTGAAAAAGAGGGACTTATTGTTTGTATGGTAAATAGCGAACAAAAAGCGATTGTCACAATTGATAAAAATACATTAGATGATGAGAGTCTAATTAAAGTTAGAACTTCAATTCAAAAAAATTGTCCGAATTACATTAATATTGAACAAATGCAATTACAAAAACAAAATGTAAATAAAAAAACAAGAATTTTGAATGGTATTTTATGGAGTTTGACCATTCTTTCAGTTCTAGTTTTATTTATTATTAAATTTATTTTTAATTTAACCAATAGTGATAATACTTTAATGAATCAGATTATTGTTTATTTAGTAGCTCTTATTTTTCCTATTGTTTCCATAATAATGGGGATTGTTGCTTATAAAAAATATCAATTTAAAAGTAGCAAAAATATTATTGTTGGAGCAATCGTAGGCATCATTTGTCTTTTTAATATTGGATTGGTTCTAATGAATCATAAAATATTAACAAGCAAGAATAATAATCAATTAATTGAAACAATCAAGAATACTACACAAACGCAGATGCCTAGGGATTATTATACAATTTATTTTGAAAATGAATTAGACAGTATAACAAATGATGATATTCATTACAATATTGAAACATATCAAATATGGACTTTTAATAAAAAAACTGAAATTGAAGAATTAGAAAATTCAATTAAAAATAATTTCAATTGGAAAAGTAAAAATGATGATATAAATTATAAAAATATTTTTCCTATTTATGAAGATGCTAAAAAGATGCTAACTAATTTGGGATATGAATTTGTGGAAAATGCTGATTATTTTTTAGTATTAAATTTAAATCAAAATAAGGTTGGTAATTTAGATTATGAAAATGGTGATAAATATGTAATACTTTCATATTATGATAGTAGTAACTATTTATTAGCAGTTGAGTTTACATGTTTAGTTCTCAGTGAGTAAAATATGAAAAATATATTTATAGACAGATTTGAAAAAAAATGTTAAAATTAATATATAAATGGTCTGTCACAAAGGAGGGGCCAAGAGCCCCTTTTATTTGAATTGAAAATCAAGGAGGAAAGAAATAGTGATAAAAGCATTACTCGAAAAAATAAAAGAGTCTTTACTGGCAGTTGTTCCAATAACAGTAGTTGTTTTAATATTATGTTGCATTTTTCCCGTTTCTGGCTGGACGATATTTGCTTTTTTGATTGGTGCTATTATGCTTATCTTTGGGTTAAGTTTTTTTAATCTTGGTGCAGATTCTTCTATGATGAAATTGGGTGAACAAATAGGACAATTTGTCACCAAAAAGAAAAATATTTGGATTCTCATCGGTGTTACTGCTGCAATTGGGCTAATAATTACGATTGCTGAACCTGATTTGATGGTTCTTGCCGAACAAATGCAACATACAATACCAAAAGGATTATTGATTATTATGGTTGCTCTTGGCGTTGGAGTTTTTTTAGCACTTGCTTTAGTTCGAATTGTATTGCAAATTAAATTAAATGTAATGTTAATTATTCTATATGCCATAGTATTTATTATTGCTATTTTTGTTCCTAATGAGTTTATTGCGGTAGCCTTTGATTCAGGTGGTGTTACTACAGGGCCAATGACGGTACCATTTATACTTGCTTTAGGTCTTGGGGTAGCTGGTGCTCGAGGTTCTAATGCTTCTAAAGATGATTCTTTTGGCTTAGTTTCCTTTTGTTCAATTGGTCCTGTTTTAATGGTTTTAATTTTAGGATTATTTTTTAAAAATCCGAATGTTGATAGTAGTGATGTAATTTCATTTCATACTTTTTCTGAATTTTCAAGTTATTTTGGTAAACAATTATTAAAGATGATGGGAGAAATAGGACTAGCAATTTTACCAATATTAGCATGTGTTATTTTATTCAAATGTATTTTAATGAAAGATAATAAGAAAAATATTTTAAAGATGTTAATAGGGTTAGCATATACATATGTTGGATTAGTTGTTTTTCTAACAGGGGCTCATATAGGTTTTATGCCTGTGGCAAATATGTTAGGTGAAATTATTGGGTCTAGAAATATTAGATGGATTTTGATACCATTAGGAATGCTTATGGGTTTCTTTGTTGTTATGGCAGAACCAGCAGTGAGTGTCTTGAACAAACAAGTAGAGGAATTAACAAGTGGAGCAATTTCAAGAAAGACAATGCTTTTTAGTTTAGCAATTGGAGTAGCAATTTCAGTAGGATTATCGATGTCAAGAGTTATTTTTGATTATAGTATTTGGTATATCTTAGTGCCAGGATATGCAATTGCAATTGGATTGATGTTTTTTGTGCCGAAAATTTTTACAGCCATTGCTTTTGATTCGGGTGGAGTGGCTAGTGGACCAATGACCGCAACCTTTTTATTACCACTTGCTAGTGGTGCTTGTATGGCTATTTATGAGTCTTCTCCCAATTATGCTACTAAAATGTTACAAAATGGTTTTGGTGTAGTAGCATTAGTAGCAATGACTCCTCTTATTGTTATTCAAATTGTTGGTCTTGTTTATAAGATTAAGACAAAGATTATGGCAAGAAGTATCGTATTAGAACTTGAACCAATCATTGAATTTGATATTGATTATCAAGAAATGGAGGAAAAAGCCAATGAATAGAAAAATTACAGGGATGCGACTTTTTGTAACTATTGTAGATCGTAATATGGGAAATCGAGTTGTTAAATTATTTGAAGAAGTGGGCTCGCATTATCATCAGATTATATATGGGAAAGGAACAGCACCAAAAGAAATATATGATTATTTAGGTTTTGGTGTTATTGAAAAAGAAGTAGTTTTATCACTTGCTCCAACCGATTTAGTTCCTTTTATGATTGATGTTTTAAGAACAGAGTTGCATTTTGATCAGCCTGGTCATGGTGTTGCTTGTACAATTCCGCTTGATAGCGTTGCGGGAAAAAGTGTTTTAGATGAAATACTTAGGGAAAATAAATTAACAGAAGATAGTATAATGAATAATATTAAGGAGGAGAAATAGAATGCGTCATTTAATACTTGCAATTTGCAATAGTGGAAATGCTGATGATGTAATGAGTACCGCAAAAGAAGCTGGTGCTCGTGGGGGTACGATAATTCATGCGAGAGGATCTGCCCAAAAAGATGCAGAACATTTTTTAGGAATTACTATTCAACCTGAAAAAGATGTAATAATGATTATTGTAGATGATAATTCTAAAGCTCCTATAATGCAAGCCATTTCCAAGAATCATGGGATTGGTACGAAATCACATACTGTAACAATATCTTTACCAGTTGATGATATTGTAGGTTTAGATTTAAAATAATAAATTTTTATTGACAAAAAAATAAAAAGGATTATAATATAGATGTAGTTAATGGAAAACATTAACATCAAAAAGGAGTGTCATATATGAAAGATTTTGTAAAAACTTTAGATGATCTTCCAAGAATAGTAAAATTTATTTTAGTTTTAATTGGAGATTTATTTGCTAATGTTTATCGTCTATGCCGATCAATTGCTAAAAACAATGTACTTGGCATTATACTTGCGGTATTATTACTTTTAACAGGTGGATTTTTAATTCTTTGGATTATTGATCTTGTAATGATTGTTGTAAAAGGTACAGTTTGGTGGATTGATTAATAAAAAGGTATCATAATTTGAAAATAAAATTTCATTTTATGATACCTTTTTTATTTGGGATAGTCTTTTAGAATAAGTTTTGATGATATTCTTTTTTCTTTTATATTATCTAAATTTAGTAATAAATGATATAATTCGTTAGTTATAGCCTCAGGAGTTGACGTTCCACTATATAATATGATTTCTTTATACTTTTTTATATTTTGAAAATCAAGTTCAGAAATGCTATCAATAAATAAGACATCGCTTTTGTTTATTCTTTTTGCCATTTCATATAGTTTATTTGAATTATTGCTAGATTTATCACCAATTACAATAATAAGTGCAGGCGATAAAAAACAATGATGTTTCAGTTCTAAAAGTGATTTTTGTCTTTTTTCACTAACTTTACAAATCATATCCATTTTTTCTAGATTTGAAAAGTTTGATTTTAAATTATGAAATATATTTTCAATATCATAGGATGACATAGTAGTTTGGTGACATAAAAGAGGTTTCTTAAATGTCAATTGAGTTATATCATGGTTAACGAGATACACATTTTCAGATAATGAGAGAGCCGTTTCGGTTTCAGGGTGGTTAGGTTTACCAACAAATAGAATTTCATAGCCGTTATCAATTGCTTTTTGCATTTTGTTGAAAGTTAGTTTAACGTAAGGACAAGTAGCATCAATAATAGTAAGTCCCATCTTTTGGGCTTTATGTCTTACTTCCTGACTAACACCATGAGCAGTAAAAATAACGGTACCACTTTCAATTCTATCTAGCATATCAATTCTTTTCTCTCCCCTTAAAATGATAATACCTAAAGATGTCAAATATTCATTAATATGATGATTATGTACTAAATCACCTAGTAAATAAATTGGTCTAGGGACATTTTTATTTTTAACAAGATCTTGTACAATATAAATAGCATTTTTTACACCATAACAAAAACCGATTTCTTTTGCTTTTGTAATAATTCGCATAAAATTCACTCCCATATATAATACCATTATAAATAAAAAACATTCTTTTTGCAAATCATTAGTTAATAAGTTGAAAAAGAAATTATATTTTGGTATAATAAACAAGTAAAAAATGAATAATAAAATATTAGGAGGAAATTATGTCTATAACTACTGCTGATTTTAAAACTGGTATGACAATACTTTATAATAATCAAATTTTTACAATTGTGGATTTTCAGCATGTAAAACCAGGTAAAGGTCAAGCTTTTGTACGTACTAAATTACGTAATTTAAGAACAGGTACAACTACAGAATATTCATTCAATGCTGGTGAAAAGTTAGAGCAAGCAATGATTGAAAAAAGAAAAATGCAATATTTATATGGTGGTTCTGAATATTGTTTTATGGATATGGAAACATATGAACAAGTAGAAATTCCAGCAGAAAGATTGGAATGGGAATCTAAGTTTTTACTTGAGGGAATGAATATTGAAATTGTTTTTTATGGTGATGAAATTTTAGGGGTAAATTTGCCAGAAAAAGTTTCTTTAGAGGTAACTGAAGCATCACCAGCTGTTGCGGGGAATACAGCAACTAATGCTTTAAAAGAAGTAAAATTAGAAACTGGTCTTGTTGTAAAAGTTCCAATGTTTATAGAACAAGGTGATAGAGTCGTTGTTTCTACATGGGATGGAAAATATAATTCAAGAGGATAGAAAAATTTAAGTGTGAATAATTTGCTTTTTCACACTTTTTTAATTTTATTGTGATATAATATATCAAAAGGAGAGATGATTAATGAGAAAAGGATTAATTAGATTACATTTTATTTTTGTTTTTTTAATATGTTCAATTGGTTTATTTGGTATAAATAGTAATGCTGATGAAATTAAAATCATTGATACTGAATATGCCACTTATCAAGAAAACGAAAGGTTAATTAATCAAGACTTGGGTTATGGTATTGAACATATCAAAACAACCGCAATTTCCACTGCGAAACGTTGTAATAATGATTCTAATTCTATCAATAGTCCTCAAGTTGTTAATGTTTTAAGTGTACCTAGCACAAAAAATGTAAGAGTTGTGAATTATACTTATCCTACTTCTAACGGCTGGTCTAAACAAACACTTACTAAATTTGTACAATATTTTGAAGCTACCAACCCAGGATGGGTTGTAATTGCAGGTGTAAATGGTGATTTTTATGATTGGAAGGCTCATGATAAAGCATTGCCTTATCATACAACTGGAACAACAGTTTCAGATGGTGAAGTCCTAAGAGCAATTGAATCAAAAAGTATAGGATATACAAATAATGGTACTACTAATTCGTTTATGACTACGGATGCAATGACATTTACTGATTATCATGTACTTACAATTTATGATGAAAATGGTGAAGTTATTAAAACGTTTAATATAGATAAAATAAATGAAACTCCAAAGGCGGATGAACTTGCAGTCCTATATACCTATCGTACGAATATACATAAAGATGATGATGGAATTCCTGATGATTATGTTCAAACAAATATTGATGTTCCAAATACAAATAGTTATATTATAGAAAGACCGCAAAGATGTTTACCAACAGATATGCCACAAATATATGCAAAAGGGGAAATCAGTAAAATAAATGAAGCCACAACATTAGTTTTTGGACAATTTGCAATAGTAACAGATAATCAAGAAATAAAAAATTATCTAGAAATTGGTAGGACAATTCGTGTTCAAAAAGAAGTCATAGGTGATATGGCTGCTTGTGATCAAATAATGGCTGTTGGTTCAACCTTGGTTCAAAACGGAGAGGTATCTACAGATAATTCCGATGGTATGCGTCAGGATCGTCATCCTAGGACTTGCATTGGTGTAAAAGAAGATGGCACTTTAATGTTTTTTGTTGTTGATGGTCGTCAACAAGATAATAATATGTATGGAATGACTCAAGATGAACAAGGTGCAATGATGAAGTATTATGATTGTTATCAAGGATTTAATAATGATGGTGGTGGATCTTCAACATTTGGTGTTCGAAATGAAAATGGAGAATTTGTAATTATGAATTCTCCATCTGATGGTGAAGAAAGAACAAATAGCAATGCTTTATTAATTGTAGTTCCAGAATTAAAACTTAATTTTTCAGAATTAGAAGATGATAGTGTAAAACTTTCCTATGGTAATCTATCTAAAGGAATTGAAATTGAAAATGTAATGGTAACAATCAATGGAGTAACAAAAGAAATGAAAACGAATGAATTTATTTTTGATGGTCTTACTCCTAATACAATTTGTGAATTAAATTATTCATATGATATCATATATAATGGTGTTAAGGCAAGTAATGTTGGAAAAAAGCAGGTGTTCACAACTGGTAAAATTCCACCTAAAGTTGAAAATGCTATTTTTGATATAGTAGATGATAATGTAATAATACAACATAAAATAACAGATGTTAATTCTTTGGCTAGTTTTGGAACTATAAATTATAATGGAGGAATTGATTTTATCGATGATTTTTCATTGGAGCAAACAAGCATCACCCTTTCTAAGTTTAAGGATTTGAATATAAATATTTCTATTGATTATACAGTAGGATCAAATCCTAATCGAAATAACAGATTAATTGTTGATGTTTTGTGGTTTCCAAGTCAATTAGATTTATCTAACTATTATGAAGCAGAAAAAAATAGTTTGGACGTAATTATTGATGAAGTAAATCATAAATTGAAAACTGTTTCTTTAGAAGAACAAGTAGGATTGATATCAAATGCCAAAGAAGAAATGGCAAAAATTAAAACTAAAACTGTTATTCTTAATGAATATAAAGAAACAAAGAAAAATCAGTTATTAGCTAGTTTAGTAAATAAAAAATATAACAAAAAAAATCAAAAATTAATAGATGAAATAATAGAGAAAACAAATAATAATATAGATAATAGCGATAGTTTAGAGGAAATAGATGAAATTTTTCAAAACGCAATTGATGAAATAAATGAAATAAAAACAAAAGGTTGCAATTCAAATACCTCAGCATTATTATTTGCTTTATGTTCATCATTGATAGCAATTAAAATTTTATTAAAAAAATATTAATAATAAAAAAGTGAATTATCAGTAATTCACTTTTTATAATTTTTAAGATAAAAAATGGAAATTGTATAATTATTCAAAATAAGTTTATAATAATATTAATATGTTATAAATCATTAAAAAAATTAGTGAAAAATACCACTATTAAAATAACAACATTAACACATAATAAGATTGTGAAAGATGAGGTGATAGTAATGGACAAAAAAATAACTTGTAGACCATGTAAAGAAAAAAACAATTGGGAAATTGAAAATGAATTTGGTGTTGTTTTAGAAAAGCATTATAAAACAAAAGATGCTTGTGTTAAAGCAGGCCAAAAATTGGCAGATGAGTGTCATTGTGAATTATGTGTATGTGACACAACAAGTTGTAGTAATGAATAAGGGGGAAATTCCCTTATTCATTTTTATATTTCAAATTACTTGCAACAAAGTTTAAATTATGCTATAATATTAAAGCATTGTTATTGATATGCGGGCGTGGCGGAACTGGCAGACGCGCTAGATTTAGGCTCTAGTTCTCACGAGTGCAGGTTCGATTCCTGTCGCCCGCACCAATGGTTCCATGGTGTAGTGGTTAACATGCCAGTCTGTCACACTGGAGATCGCGGGTTCAAGTCCCGTTGGAACCGCCATTGATTAACGAATGCGCCTGTAGTTCAATTGGATAGAATACTTGACTACGGATCAAGGGGTTGTGGGTTCGAATCCTGCCAGGCGCGCCATTTACTTGACAATCTCTAGTAAAGATGATATAATATTTAATATAAAAATTGCGGGACTTAGCTCAGCTTGGTAGAGCATCTGGTTTGGGACCAGAGGGTCACAGGTTCGAATCCTGCAGTCCCGACCATTTAAATGCAGGTGTAGTTCAACGGCAGAACTTCAGCCTTCCAAGCTGACTACGTGGGTTCGATTCCCATCACCTGCTCCATCTAGATAGAACAAAAAGTCTTCTGATATTTAAGGATATTAGGAGATTTTTTTACGTTTTAGGGGTATTTTATAAGAGATTTAGGGTAAATTATAGCAAAAACTACTTCAAATGAAACATTTTGTTCTACACAACCTAGTAAAGCTATGCAACGGGCTTGAACCTTACAGTTGACTGGATTTGAATATTAGAGTTAACGGGGTTTGAACCTATTAAAAAATACTTATTGTACGACCTTGACTAGGAAACTAGGCTAGGACTTGAACCTTGGCAGATGTGCGGATTTGAACCAATATTATTATAAGTGGAATAATAAATATAAATGTGGTAAAATATTGGTAATTCACAGTTTAGTTGATTTAATATCATCAAATAGGTGTTGGATTATTTAAATAATTATTAGTATAATGTTAATAGATGCTAAAGCATCTATTGTAGTTGGCCACTATAGATTATTTTAAGGAGAAAAATATGGAAATTGGTAAAAGAATTAAAGAATTAAGAGTTAGTAAAAATATGACTCAAGAAGATTTAGCTTTCAAATTAGGTGTATCTACACAAGCAGTATCAAGATGGGAAACAAACATTACATACCCCGATATTACGTTACTTCCAATACTTGCTAATATCTTTGATGTAACAGTTGATTATTTATTAGACGTTGATATGATGAAAAAGCAACAAGAAATAGATGATATTCATGATCAAGACATGAAACTATTCAATGAAGGTAAAATAGAAGAAAGACTAAAGTTGATTGAAGGCGCAATTAAAAAGTATCCTAATAGTTGGAGTTTAAAGGGTACATTAATGAATATTTATTTCACTATATCTTATAATTTAGAAGATTATAATAATGAATATGTTGATAAAACAATTAATCTTGGTAATGAAATCCTTGATAAGTGCACTGATGATGACACTCGTTATTTAGCAATTCAAGAATTAGTTTTTTGCTATAGAAGAAAAAATGAATTAGATAATGCTAAAAAAATTGTAGATAAATTACCAGATATGATAATCTCAAAGGACTTTTTATATCCAGATGTTGTAAAAGGTGTAGAAAGAATTAAAGCGACACAAAGAATTTTTGAGTCTTTAGCGGAAATGTTTTATGGTAAATTAATTACAACTTATGGTAGAGAAGAAGTTGGAAAAAGAGATATTGTTTTACTAAAAGGCATAAAAATGTTTGAATTAGTTTATGAAAAAGAAGACTATGGATTTTATAATGAAAGAATTTCCGATTTGTATATGAGGTGTGCAAAAGACCAAGCGAAAATTAAGAATGCTCCTAAAACAATTAAATATTTAAAACTAAGTCTTAAATATTTAGATGAATTTATAAAAATATATAATGATAAAGAAGTGATAAAACATACAAGTTTCTTAGTTGATAGATTAGAAGATGATTCAAGTAAATGGTCATTTAGCTCGGAGTTTAATTATTATAATGAATTTAAAAATGATTTAGAGATTGATATATTCGATTTTATTAGAGATGATGAAGAATTTAAAGAGTTAATTAAATAATTATTAGGGTGCAAAACTTCATTCTTTTCTTTATACGAGTGGAATAATAAATAAAAATGTAGTACAATATTGGTGTAAGCATTAGTCGTAATTATTACAATAAAACGGAATAAAGAATAATAACACAAATGCCACTCAAGGGATGAATAAAAATCCTAAGAGCGGCCTTTTTGTATTTGGAGTAATAACGATAGTAGACATTTTGTTCAAAACACTTTTTGTTCAAAATTTAAAAACAACAAAAGACTTATTGTTCAAGAAAAACATCAAATGAAACATTTTGTCCTATACACACATTAAAGTAAATCGGTAAGTCTTCTATAGAAACATTGGTTTTCTATTAAAAAGGCTTACTTTTTTCTATTTTATAGGGTATTTTGGCCATATTTGGTTAGAATATCCTATTTTTTAATGAAAATAAAAGACTTTTTGTTGTACATACCTATGGAGACTTACCATGGACTCGAACCATTGTTTGACCGGACTTGAGCCTTTAGTTCTGATGGGACTCGAACCTATAAGAGATAAAGGTGGAAATAAAATGGACAATAAAAGAGATTTGCAAATTATGAACCGATTTTATAGCCTTGTCCAGTTCTTTAAAAAAGATGCGAAAACAAACTGGAGTATAAAGGATTAAAACAATGTGGACCAAATTTGAGAGTATTTTGTTGTAAAGACTATTAGAAAAAAGTTACAATGCATTAATTTGTTTGACATCAATGGTAATATTTGCTATAATATGAATGTAGGAAAAAGCTCATACACTAGGATAGTATTATAGATATCTTAATGTATAATAAAAAAATTTCATAGGTATTTATACGACTCTCTCAGGATTAACTTAAGGGAGTTTTTTTGATTTTGTTAATGATAAAACTTTAAGGAGGTGTGGTATATGATAAAAATTTATTTGTTAAATATGGTGATTATCTTCGAAGAATTAGTAGTATATTAGTACTAAAAATAATTGTAATTTAAGTGAAAAATAATCATAAAAATGGAGGGTATTATGAGAAGAAAAAAGAATAAAATTAAATATTTTTCAACACAAGCATCGCATATATCTATATTTTCTAAAGTAGTTATTGTTATTTTAATAATTGGTATGATAATGGGACATTTACATTTAGGGGCAATTACGAAAGCATTAGAACCAGAAGTATATACAACAATAGCTGATGATGTTGAAAGAGATTTTTCTGAATTTGATAAAATTGAAGAAATTAATAGTTTAAGAACATCAAATTCAAAAACGTATTTAAAAGAAAATGGAATGTATGAAACTGAATATTATGGAGAAAAAATTCATTATAAAGATAAAGATGAGTGGAAAGAAATTGATAACTCGTTGTCTTTAAAAGATAATAATAGATACCATAATAATTCAAATAAGTATAATATTTCATTTCCGAATAAACTAAATAAGAATAATGAAGTGGTATTAAATTATTTGAATAATGAAATTAAAATATACTATGATATTGAGAAGGATATTAATGCAAAGTTAAGTGATAAAATTGATAGAACAAAGAAGAATACAAAAGATGAGATATTGTATAATTTAAGTTCTCAAGAAATTATTCAATACATCATAAAACAGGATTCTATTAAAGAAAATATAATTTTAAAATCATATATTGAAAATTATAATTATAGTTATTATATAGATACCGATTTGAGAATTGAAAGAATTGGTGATGAATTATATTTTTATGATGGTCAAACCGAAGTATTTGTTATGAATGAATATTATATGTATGATGCTGAAAATAACACATCAAAAGATATTGATTTTGAAATTAATGTTATTGATGAAAATACATATAAAGTAGAAGTAACTCCAAGTAATGAATATTTAAAAGATGCAACATATCCTGTTGTAATTGACCCAGAAATCACTTTAACAGATGGTGGAATATTAGATGGTGTAACATGGCTACTTTCAGTAGATAAACAAGCTAATACTGCTCAACATTTAGATATTGGTTCATTTTCTTTAGCTAATAGAAGTAATTCAACTACCAATGATGATAAAGTAGCATATCTTGAACTTTATATTCCTAGAGAATATGATAAAAATATTGGGGATATAATTACTCAAAATCAATTAATGTATGCTAATTTAATTTTAACAACTGTATCAAGTACAAATGTGAGTGTAGGTTCTAAAGTAGATTTAAAATATGCCACATCATTTAATTGGCCAGTTGAAGGTGAACCACCAACATATAATACTGAATATGTTGACAGTCAGTATTTCCATGGCTCAACAGTTTTTAATCATAAGTTTGATATTTTAGAAGGAATTACATCTAGATTAGAAGATTTTAAAACTGAAGATATATGTTTAGGATTTGAATTATCACTTGATGCTAATGCAAACGCAGAAGTAGCATATTCATTAGGTTGGGATTTAGGTGGAGATAAACCACTTATTACACTTGGGTATGTAGCAGATGCAGGACTTGCTGACTACTATACTTATGAATCACTTCCAATTAGTAACGATTCAGATGTCTATATTTCTCATAATAGTGGTAATTTAACATTTATTTATAATGATTACAATGATGGTAATTTATTAAATTTATCTCATATTTATAATGCTAATAGAAAACATAATAATAGTCAATATGGTAATGGATTTAGTATAAATTATAATGAAAGAATTTCAACATTCTTCTATAATTCAAGGCTACTTCTAACAGAAGGAGATGGAAGAGAAATTATATTCTATACACAAAATGATGAGGATACTCAATATTTAGCAGGTGATGGTAGTGGAGATGTTTTATATAGATTAGTAGATGAAACAAATGCTACAACCGGGTATAAAGTTGAAACATCAGATGGTAGTTTAAAAATATATGATATTGAAGGAAAACTTACAACTATTTATATGGATAAAGATCAATATGAAAATCCACCAACCGATGAAGGTGTAGTGATTCAAAGAATTAATATTTCATATAATACTGATGGAACACTTTCAAGAGTAGATGATTCCTATGGAAATTATATGTTATTTAACTACTTAACTAGTGCTAACAATCCGACAGAAGATCAGGAAGGAATTTCTTATCTAGCATTTATAAATGTCTATAAATATATTCCAGAAGAAGATGATGTTGAGCAAGCTGAATATATTGAATTTATTTATGATAAAGGAAACTTACAAAATATAGGAAAATATGGAACAACTACTGATAATTGCATTTATACATATTTTACATATAATGAAGATAATCATTTAAAGCAAATTAGTAAAAATGGCAGAGGTTATACATTTGAGTATGATATAAAGAATAGAATTACAATGAGTAAAGTTTATAGCACTGATTTCACAAATGGTGACTATTTAACTTTTGAATATGATTCAAATGGAAAAAAGACTAAAATTACAAATGGATCTGGTGATTCAACAAGTTATACTTTTGATGACTATTATCATACTAATTCAATTGAAACAAGTTCTGGATATACTACTTTCTACAAATATCAAGATATTTATTATGATAGCGAAGGAACATTAATTACAAGCCCTAATTATAATATGAATCATAAAGTTATCCTACAATCTAATTCATTTAAAAATGTAGGTAATCCAATAAATAATCATGGATTTGAAATAATTGAATCGGGTAGTATTTCCGGATGGAAGACTGAACTTACAAATAATTCAACGGCATCTATTGATACGAGCATATATTTATATGGTTCTAAAGTTTTAGAATTAAAGAAAACTTCAAGTGGAACTGCTAAAGTATATCAAGAAATATCAGTAGAAGAAGGGCGAACTTATATTGTTTCTGGTTATATTCACAATAAGAATAATACAGGTAATGGTGCTTATATTGAAGTAGTAGGAACAGATGGTACAATTACATACCAATCTAGTTCAAATAACGTAAAAAATACAACAAATTTTGTTAGATTTGAATATAAGTTTATTGCTAATTTTAGTGGTAAAGCAAAAGTATATTTAGTTAATAGTTCAACTGGTAAAGCTTATTTTGACAATATTCAAGTAAATACGAATTATGTAGATACTAGATATAACTATTTAGAAAATTCATCATTTGAAGTTGATACATTAGCAGATTTCTATAATAATAATGAAATTTATGGTTGGGAATTTTATAATGGATGCGAACTTATAGATGTTAATTTTTATGACGATACTTCGTTAGATGTATTTAATGAAAATTGTGGAAGTAAGTATGTTAAATTATTTAATAATAACAGTATATATCAAATAATTCATACGCCTGGATTAAAAGATGACATATTTGTTTTTGGTGGATATTGTTTTTATGAAAATTATACTGGAAATGTTACTGTAAGCTTTAAGTTCATTACTGAAAATGGAGAAAACGAAAAAGTATTTGTATTTGATGAAAATGATATTAATGCAACTTATATGATGAACAAATTTAAAGCACCAGAAGACTACATTGCTATTTCAATTGAGATAAAGAATAACTCAGAAACTTCATATGCAGTAGTTGATAATTTTGCAATTTATAAAGAAGGATATGGAATAAATTTAACATATAATGATGATGGATATGTGACTGAAGAAAACAATGAAATAACTGGTTCTACAACAGGTTACGAGTATGATAACGATGGTAACATTATTCAAATTGCAACAGACAATGATCAAACTAGTTTAGAATATGAAAATGGTTATTTAAATACTATTGAAAATCAAAATATTGTGACTACAATTAATACTAATGAGAATGGTAATATTGAAGATATTACAGCAGTTGGAAAATCTGAAAATGGGGATGAAGAAGAAATTGGATATTTCTATGGCAGCACCGATGATACTGATGATGGATTGTATCCTAAAACTGAGACAGATGTATTTGGAAAAGTTACAACATATACATATGATTATTTAACAGGTCTTGTAACATCAGTTGTAGATCCAAATGGTGTATCAACTGAATACACATACGATAAAGATGGAAATGTTATTCAGTTAGTAAACGGTCAGGGTACTAATAAAAAAACTATCATTTATACATATGATGAATTTGGAAATATATTAACTATTACAAATGGTGATTTAGTTTATACATTCACATATAATGACTACGGTGATTTAAAGACTATTAGTGTTGGAGATAGTTTGCTACTTACAAACAATTATAAAAATGAAAATAATTCATCTGATGTTTATACAGGAGAATTAGTTGAAAGTGTTTATAGTTATGGAACTATATCAATTGAGTATAATGAAAATCATCAAATATCGAAGATATATAATGGAACAGGCTCTTCAAAATATGTAGTATTAGAATATACATATAATGACTATGGTGAAATTGCTTCTTACACAGATTACAAAGAAAATGTAACATATTATTATAACTATGATTATGAAAATAAGCTAATAAATGTAAATGCAACTAATGGGAATAACATTTCCTATACTTATGATACTAATAGTAATTTAATTGGTAAACATAATATAAATGGAGATAATAATTATACATATACTGATTTAAATCCTGATGAAGATGTTGAAGATAATAAGTTAACTGGTGAATCAATATCAGGAAAATTTGCTATTGATTATGAATATACTAATGATTCATATAGACAACTTGAAGTAATAAGTTATTATATTACTACTTTACCAATTGAAAGTAAGTACACTTATGAAACAACAGTTAATCCAAATGATAATAAGACATATTATACAGGAAGAATTAAAGAATTAGAATACACTAATGGAAGTAATCAAATTATTAAATATGTCTATGAGTATGATGATCATAGTAACATATCAAAAATTTATGGATATACAAATGGTGTAGAAGTATATTATGAAGAAAATTATTATGACATTTTTAATCAATTAACTGCACAATGGGTTGAAATAGAAGATGATTCATATATGAATGAATACGGATATGATTCTAGAGGAAACGTAATAGGTTACTATTCTCAGGGGCCTAATGTAAGTTATTCAGGTGAATTTTGGTATGATGATAATGACCAAATTGTAGAAGCAACAATTAATGGAATTTCTTATGATATTACTTATTCATCAACAGGACAACCAAGCATATATTTAGGTTGGGAAATTGATTATGATATGAGAAATATCTGCGTTATTGAAAATGATGATTATTATATTGAATATTATTATAATGCGAATGGAATTAGAATTGGTAAGTCAATTGATAATGGAGATGAAATAGAATCAGTTAATTATATTTTAGATGGAAGTAATATAATCAAAGAAATACATACTGGTGCAAATAATTATACAATTGAATACTATTACGATTCAAGTGATAATATAATTGGTTTTACTTATAATGGTAGCAAATATCTTTATTTGAAAAACTTGCAAAATGATGTTATTGGCATAGTAGATTCTAATAATAATATCGTTGTAAAATATTATTATGATGCATATGGAAGAATAATTAAAACTTTAGATACATCAGGTATTAATTTAAGCACTATAAATCCATTTCGATATAGAAGTTATTATCAAGATAACGAAACTGGCTGGTATTATTTAAATAGTAGATATTATAATCCACTTACTAATAGATTTGTTACAATGGATCAAATTGAGTATTTAGGTGCAAGTGAGAATATATTAAGTTATAATTTGTATTCTTATTGTGAAAATGATCCAATTAATAAAGTCGATTACAATGGAAATTCTGCAGCAGCTATATATGTTACTAGCTCTGTATTCACTACATTTTGTGGTTGGTTAGGAACTATTGGAGGGGCAAATTGGTGGAATCCTGTGGGCTGGATAATTGCTGCCGTTATAGCTTTAGGAGTTATCACTTATGCTGCGGTTAGTTTATATAATTCATGGCAAAATACAATTTCACAAGCTGATTCTAAAGTTAAATCAAAGGTTACTAAAAACTCAAAAACTAGATATTGGAGTGCAAATTTAAAATGGGGGTATGTGGATATAGGAAAAGCATTAACTTATAAACAAGCAGTAAAATATGTAATTCAAGGAAAGAATATTTTTACAGTTACTAGTGGTGAGGCTTATGCAGTAGCGATTGCTGCAGGTGGGACACCTAAATCAGTAATTAACGAAATAGATAAAGGAAAGCAGAATACTAAAGGCTACTATTGGCACTATCATGTTAATAGACAAAATAAGGCTCATATTTGGTATTTATTTTAGGAGAATTTAAATATGAAAAATTATTTTAAACTATTAGACTTGTTATTTAGTGTTTCTGATTGTGTGGCTTTTGAGGTTGAAGCGTATGAAAATATATATTTTAAAATTTCTGAAGGAGAAATTATTAATCTTTTTAATAAGTATATTAAAAATTATTTAACGAATTTAAAAAACGAAGAAAAAGAATTTATTAAATATAAAAAAAGAATAATTAAAAACGAAGAAAATAATAAGAAACAGATAATTAGCTGTTTGAATTCTTTTGCTAATATAAAAAAAGATATAATATTTAAATATTTGAGCTTTGAATTTGGTGCAAATATGTATTCTCAGGAATCCAAAAATTTGATTCTGGGTTTTAATATATCTGATAATGTAAAAAAATATTTATATAGTGCAAAAGATGTATTCGACTGGAAAGGAAAAAGATTAAGTAATATTACTTTCTTTAGTAAGGGAAGATGTATTTTTCAAGCAATTTCACAAAGTAATACTATATTTGTTTCTGATAAAAAGGTTTTACAGGAATTGCGAAAATTAAAATATCCATGCTATTATAAATCGAGTAATGAATTCTATAATATAAATTATCCATATGAAATAAATGATGATAATAAAATTTTAATTTAACCTTATGGAGTGAATGATAAAGCGTCATTTTTCTACAAACCCATTAGTGTATAATATTAGTGTATAAACTAGTATTGTATAATGGATAGGTTTGACTATTGGTCTTGATTAAAAAAAAATTTAAAAATGAAAGTTAGCACTTGCTAATCTGGCAATTAAGTAAGCCAGCATGCAGGTGCTTTTTTCTTTTACCTGAAGGAGGGATAAAAAATTAATAGATTTTCGAAAAAGTAAAAACAACAATATTTTACTAATATATAAGAGGACAGTAAAACCTGGAAAAAAGGAATACTGTCCTCTTTTTTCATTTTACAAAGAAAGGTTAGGTAAAAAAGTATGAAAATGAAAATTATTTATAAGTTTGCTGATGGATCAGAGTCAGTTGTTGAAGTTGAAGAAGAAATAGGACAAGCCATTATCGTATCACGTAGAGAAGAAGAAAACTATGAAAGAAAGATGAGATACCACTGTCCTGTATCGATTGATAAATTGGAGTATGAGGGAATGCAGTTTGCCGACCCTGATACACCGATGTCATTACTAGAAAATGAAATCGAAGAACAAGAACAAAAAGAATTAATAAACTATGTAATGAGTCAATTAACTGAAACACAAAGAAGAATTCAGATGAAAGCAGATGGCTTAACTTTAGAAGAAATTGCAAGAATAGAAGGTGTGCATTTTACAACAATTGATGAGTCAATTAAAGCTGCACAAAAGAAAGCAAATAAGTTAAGAGAAAAATATTTTAAAAAGTTTTAGAAAACACCCCTAAAAAATAGTCAAAAATCTCCTTATAGTGAAAGGCAAGAAGCACGACCTTTCAGAAAGGAGATTTTTTATTATGAGAAGAAATTTAAAAGTGCAAGTAACCAAAGGTGGAATCACTAGTGGTGATGTAGTCATTAAGACAATTGATGCCAATGATGAAAATGTAAAAAAGTTATTTGGTGAACTTCGAAGAATGACAATCATCATACCTAGTGGAACTATCGATAAGGTAATCATTACTGAAGAGAAAGAAGGTGAAGAAGATGGAGAAGAATCATGCGATACTGTCGGCTAGTTCAAGTGCAAGATGGCTAGCGTGTACTCCAAGTGCAAGGCTTGAGTTAGAGTTTGAAGACTATGAATCAGTTGTTGCAAAAGAAGGAACGGCGGCACACGCACTAGCAGAACACAAATTGAAAAGAAAACTGAAGATGAGAAGTGAAAGGCCTGTATCAGAATTCAATGATGAAGATATGGAACTATACACTGATGACTATGCGGACTATGTGTTTGAACAGTACAAGAAAGCTAAAAAGTATGATGAGAATGCTCAAATTTTTATAGAACAAAGACTAGACTTCTCATGTTATGTCCCTGATGGATTTGGTACAGGAGATGCCGTAACCTAAGGGATTCGAATGTATGTGTTTTGATTGTGTATGGGGAATCGAACTTATAGAGCATTAATTATTTGTAAAATTTAAATATGTGTAGTATAATATTATTGACAAGAAGATTTTTACAAAAAAACTTAATACTTAATTGTTATATTAATGTATAAAAAAATGTCACTTTTTTGGTGTCTAAATTATTTTATATATGAAGGGAGTTTTTAATTGTGAAAAAAATTATTGCTTTGTTATTAGTGTTAGTATTTGGAGTTAGTTTAGTAGGATGTGTTGTTCCGCCTGAACCTAAAGATCCTACAAATTTAAATGTATTATTTACTGATTATGGATTTGAAAGTGTTTATATTGATGAAAATAATAAGACTTTAATTACTGATATAAAAGAACAATCTTTCTATGAAGACTTATCACAATTAAAACTTGAAAAGCGAGAAAGTCTTACTGGTGAGTTAGATGAATATTACAGAATGTATCTTTATAGTGATGCAACCCATAATTATTGGTATATGAGTTTTTGTGGACAAGATGAAAAAATAGCTTATGCTACAGTGTGGTTTAATGATATATCATATGGTGTAGAAACAAATATAGAATTGTTTGAAAAACTAATTGAGTATATTAAGGGCGATTACATAATAAATAATGAAGAAGATTTCTTTTCTTATCTAGCTTCACATAAAGATAATATTTATTCCTCATTATATAATATAAGTGGTAATAAATATGGTAGAATAATTTCATCTTCATATTCAAAAGAAAATGCCATAGCAGTGTGTACTAGACATTTTACAGATAATAGATACCAAGGATATATAAATACAGTTGTTGATTGTTCTATAATATATGAAAATGAGATTTTATATGGGCTAAACGTAAAATGGCAATATCAGACAACTATATATGAAGAAAACGTAATTTCTTTTAAAAAAGATGTTGCTTTAATAACTGTTAGAAATGTAGTATACAATGATGAAGAATCTTTTAATGTTGTAACAAATAATTTTGAACAAATCAAAACGATATGTCTTTATTTGTTTTATAATCAATATTTCTTAAATGATATTTTAAAAGTAGAAACATTTGGAGAAGATGAAGAATATATTATAGACATTTATTCTTATTATGTTGTTGGTGGAGACTGGGATATGAAAGATGAATATAACATAGTAAAAAGTACAATTCATGTTAGTAAAATTTCTGGACAAATATTATTTGATGAAGAAAAAATAATTAAAACGTATTTTAAGTAGTAAGTATTATTACAAAAATCAAAATAGTAGCACAAGTCGTAGGAGTAATTCTTACGGCTTTTTCATATAAAAAAATTAACACCTAAATAAATAGATGTTACTTATATAGTTTAGAATATTTAAAAAATATACCATGAGTCATATTAAGTAGTTTTGCGGCTTCAACATGAGTGATTTCTTTGTTATGAAACCTACATACGATTTCTTCAAAATTAGCAGGCAGCTTATATTTAGGTCTACCCATATGTACACCATTAGCTTTAGTAATTCTTATTCCTTCAGCTTGTCTTTGACATATATTTTCCCTTTCATTTTGTGTAACAAAACTAAGTACTTGTAATACTATATCAGATATAAACTTACCAACTAGGTTTTTATTATCAACCCTAGTATCAAGAAGTGGAAAGTCTATAACATAGATATCAGCTTCTAATACCTTTGTGATTTCAGACCATTCATTAATAATCATATCATAATTACGACCTAACATGTCAATCGATTTGATGATAAGTAGGTCGTCTTTTTTTATGACTTGTTTTAGTTTTTGGTAACTATCTCGATTGAAGTCTTTACCTGATTGCTTGTCAATAAATATAACATCATCGGTTAATCCTAGTTTATACATTTCTTCCATTTGTCTTCCTATATTTTGTGTTGTTGTTGATACTCTTACATAACCATACTTCATTATTTTATCCTCCTTGTATAATGAATAGAACTATTATAACAAAAGAAAAAAGTTACCCAGATATGTGGATAACTAATGTTGTTGGTTTGTAAAGGTGTAAGTTTATAAACTATGATTTTTATTAAAAATATGTATATAATATATAATATATGAATATAATATGTATAAGTAAAAGAGGCCGCGGCCCATTTTTCAGCCCATTTTTCGGCCTGTTTTTAGCCTTTTTTCTTGTTAAAAAATCAGATATGTGTTATAATTATATTATGAGGAGGATATATAACAATGGCTTTACCGACTAGTTTAAAGAATATATTAGATAATTCAATTGTTGAACAAGCAAGAGTTGAATATAAAAGTGATTGGAATCCACAATCAATTTTACATACTATTTGTGCTTTTGCAAATGATATTGATAACTTTTCAGGTGGATATATAATAATAGGAATTGAAGAAAAAGATGGTATTCCTATTCGCCCAATTAAAGGTTTAGAATTGAATAAAATTGATTTAATACAAAAGGAAATATTAGAGTATTGTCATAAATGTATTGAGCCTAAATACGTTCCTCTTATAGATGTACAAACAATCGATGAGAAAAAATGCATAGTTGTTTGGTGCTACTCTGGACTAGATAGACCATATAAATGTTTAGATGATGTTTATGTTAAAGAATCAAAAAATAAATCTTATTTTATTAGAAAAGGTTCTTCATCTATAAAAGCTACTACACAGGCAGAGAAAGAATTATTTTCATTGAGTGGGATAATACCTTACGATGATAGAATTAATTATAATACATCATTGAATGATTTAAATATAAATTTAATAAGAAAATATTTATTTGATATAAATAGTAATTTATTATCTTTATCTGAAAGTATGTCATTAGAAGAATTGTGTGAAAATTTACAAATAACATCTGGTCCTAAAGAGGCTATTCATCCACGAAATGTGGGCTTATTATTTTTCTCATATAATCCTGAAAAATATATACCTTATTCATATATAGATTTAACAATCATTTATGATCCAACAGGCGAAGGAATGATTGAAAAACAATTTAAAGGCCCTATAAATATTCAATATTTTGATGTAATGCAGTTTATTAAAAATAATATAATAGAAGAAAAAATATTTAAAATATCTGGACAAATGGAAGCAAAAAGATATTTTAATTATCCGTATGAATCGATTGAAGAACTAGTAGGAAATGCATTATTACATAAAAATTATCAATACCATGAACCTATTAGTATAAGAATAACAAAAGAAACTTTTGAAATCACAAGTATTCCAGGATTTGATAGTAGTATAAATGAAAAAGATATTTTAACTTTCTCACCTAAAACAAGAAAATATCGAAATAGAAGAATTGCTGAATTTATGAAAGAATTACATATAGCTGAAGCTAAAAACACTGGCTATCCGACCATTATAAAGTATTTAAAGCAAAACGAATCTTCTATGCCTATAATAGAAATGGATGGAGAGAGAAGTTATGTTACTGTAATTATACCAATTAACAAATACTTTATGGAACCTTCTTTAGATAATGAAGAATTATCTTTGAAGGAAAGAATAATTAATTTGCTACAAGAAAGAGCTATGAAAATATCCGAAATATCTAAATCTTTAGGATATAAGCAAGTATCAGGAACTTTAAAGAAAACAATAAAAGAGCTTTTAGAAGAAAATAAAATAAAAGTAAAAGATAGAATTTATTATTTGAACTAATCCTGCTTTTAATTATATATGAAACATTTACAACGGAAACCATTAAGCGTGCAACTTTTATAATTGAAACTATCAAATATGAAACATTACGCAGTATACACACATTAAAGTACTATGAAAAGTCTTCTACTATGAAGTGAACCCCATTTAGTTCACAGATAAAATAAGTCTTATGTCTAAATAAAAGGAAGAGATTATTTTCTCTTCCTATTT
>OKWJ01000316.1_pt1 | contig 65745 bp, 61 predicted proteins | sample 1607121 | NCBI WGS metagenome assembly OKWJ01 (sample SAMN04414080, study PRJEB24778) | human gut metagenome | material: faecal | host: Homo sapiens | reverse complement strand
ACCTTATAGAAACCTTATATGAACCTTATATATAATAAGGTTCATAAAGTATTTTTATAATCTAAAAAGAATATATCTTACGTATTTCATCTAGTAGTAATCACTTATTCATTATGAAATAGCTATTGTACTCGTCAGCACATGTTTCCGATCTCTTCGCATTTTTCCACGGAATTATGACATAAGAGCCTATTAACAGTCAATTTTGTACATAATCAAGCCTCAGACCGGACCTACCGAATCGACCACCTCCTCCGGTAACGATCTACCGCCTGATTGCCAAGGGTACCATCGAAAAGAAAATCATCCGCCTGTATCACACGAAAATACTAAGCCTTTCATCAATTTAGATAAATCATTGATGAAAGGCTTAGTATTCCCCATTTTATCCCTCGACTATTTCTTGAATATCTTTTCTAATTCTCGATCAAGCCCGGCCGAGTCGCCAACATATTTCACCACGATCTTTCCCTCCGGATCTATCAAAATTTTAGTCGGAATTGCTGAAATATCATACATCTCGTTGAGTTGTTTTTGCTGGTCCCGTTTTTCGTAAATATTCATTTGCGGCCAATCTATTTTATCTTCTTGTGCAGCTTTTTTAATGACTTCATCCTTACGGTCCGAAGCAATTCCCAGAAGAACAAAATTTTCACCCTTGTATTTTTGATTAATTTGAATCAGATGGGGATGACTTTTCCGGCAAGGGACACACCAAGAGGCCCAGAAATCCAATAACACGTATTTCCCCCTGTAATCTGCCAAATGAATATCTTCGCCCGTGTAAATATTCTTCAACGTGAAATCAGGAGCCGGAGCGCCGGGAGCCAAAGCCGTTCTAACCCGAATTAATTCCGCAAGTTTCTTTCCGGCCTCAGATTGTTGCACCTCGTTTGAAAATCGATCATATTGTTGTTTCAATTCCCCCGCAGTCTTACTAGTCAAACCGGAATTTAAGTATAACCACATAGCATATTCCCGGTTCGGGTGAGAAGTAATCCACTCCGTTGTACGTTGAGAAATTCGTTCCCGCAAAGCATTTTGTTGCTCGAAAACATTCATCTTGGCAACCGAATCATCGGCCAACACGGCATCATTCAACGCATCGTGTAGAACGTTTATCTCTTTCAGCTCTTTCAGATTCAGATGTTGTAATTCCATCATTCCTTGGTTAAATTCATCCTCGCTTATCACCTCCACGAAAGGAAAATCTTTCTGGTCACCTTGAATCTCAATTTGGGTCCCGGGACTGACAAAAAAGGTCAAATCAAATTTCCCGGACAAAATCATTCCCCTCTTCCCTTTCCATTTCGCCCGGCTTACTTCCTGCTCTTTTTGAGATAAACGCATAAATGTCAGTTGCTGTCGTTGATCCGCTTTCCCGGAGTACACGAACTCACCGTTCTCCACTTTCAAGGTATCAAACTTGGAATCCCCGCTCTGCCTGTCAAAAACGATAATTTTTATATCTTCACTCATCCCGGATAATTTCCCTTTCACCATGTAACTATCCGTCTGCCCCATCATTTGCTGTATTCCACAAAATAAGCAAATGAATTCGATCAATACTATTCTTTTCATTATATTTCAATTTATGTCATGACTAACTATTAATTATTATCCACCCATCCGCTATTAAAGCTCATCACCTTGGGCGGGATCCGATAAGTCAACCGATCTTCGGTCAACGTGTAGGTTTGTTCACCCACTTTATGAGTATAATTTTTCTTATCATCTTGGAAAAGCGGGTCATTCCATAAGCGGCGGATGTCGAACCAGCGCATTCCACTCATCATGAATTCACGTGTTCTTTCCTCCAACACGAAACGGATCAATTTTTCTTTACTATTCACGCTCGCCGGAATAGCGGCCTCTGCTGCCGGCATTCTCTTTTCTCTCAGTGTCAGTAAATCCGCTCTCGCCCCTGTTTCGTCCCCCGTACGGGCCTTACATTCCGCCAGCATCAAATACAAATCCGGGAGATCGCCACAAACGGTAAACATATAGCGACATACTCTCTTCGAATAAGGCCATTGAGTTACCCCGGTATAATCCTTGTCACTGAAAAACTTCGCCCGATGGTCATTCTTCGAGTACAAAGCCATGTATTCCGGTTTCACGTACACTTGCGGGGGATACAGGAATAAAGTAATCGGCAGGATGCTTACCTGTTTGTTGTATATCAATTCATTATTATCTTCACTCAAGTTGATCGGATAAGTACACGACATTCCCCATGTATTGGGAGCTCCCGTGTAACCCCAATTATAAATCTCTTGGTTATAATCAAACAATTCCAAGATAATGGATGAATTTTGAGTCCCCTCGTAGGCAATTTCCAAAGCCTTCAAAGCTTTACCGTATTCACCCATTGCCATATACACTTTACCTAACATGAAATAACCGGCGGCACGATACACCCGCTGACGATGTTGAGTCTGTAACGGTAAATCAGGACAAGCTTCTTCCAATTCTTTGGTAACAAAATCATACACGTCTTTTACCGTTCCCCGGGAGAAAGAGGTCTCCCCTGAATTAGCCTTTGTCACGACAGGCACACCGGGATCAGTTACTGCCGTCGCTTCTTGATAAGGTTTACAGAAGAATTGGGTCAGATAAAAATGCATGAATGCACGTCCCACCCTAGCCTCGGCCAAAAGTTCCTTTTTTTTCTGGGTTGTTCCGTCCTCGGCATCCATCACACCGTTGGCGATAACATTGTATAAATAAATCTGCTGATAGGCCGCACTCCACTCGGCACTGTTATCTTCTTCTAAGAATATATCCGGATCATACGTGTATGCCGCCCGGGCCGAACGTCCCATATTAGCGTATGACGCCTCATCCGTGATCAGTTCATCCGTCATGTAAATAAAATATATATCGGATTGCTGTGCGGTAATGGAACCGTTTTCATTTACTTTTGAAAAGATCAGGTTTGTCAGGATCGTGTTGTTAAACAACCCGTCATAATGAGCAATCTTTTCCGGAATATCCTTCCCTTTAGGTTTCACATCGAGGAAATCATCACACCCGCAAAGCAAAAGACCCCATAGCAGGAAAAATATATTGTATCTCGTTTTCATATCTTTTCGCATTATATTATTACTTAAAATTAACTGTCAATCCAATCGACCAAGAGGGTCCGAACTGGGTTGCCCGCACGCCATTCCGTAGATTCATGGCCTCCGGGTCTATACCTTGATGATTGGCCGCCCAGTAGAATAAATTGGATACTTGAAAACGTATCTTGATATTTTCTGCCGACAGACGATCACAGATTCCACTAGGTAAAGCATAGGCCAAGGATAAATTACGCAATTTTATATACGACGCATCCAGCACCTGTTGATCCGAGAAACGATAGAGACTTATATCCCGACGAGTAGTTGAAGTCTTCGAGTTCGCCTCGTAAGAAGGAATATCCGTAATGTTTTCATCCCCGGGTTGACGCCATCGTTTGTCGAAATCCTTGTGCAAGTTCGAGGTGATACGCCCGGTATAAAATTGATTGACATCATTCCGCATTTTATGTCCCAAGTTATAGACAAACATACATGACAATTCTATCCCCTTGTAGCTAAACGTGTTTGTCAAACCTCCATACCAAGGAGCCTGCATGGTTCCCATATAGCGCATACATTTCAAATCAGTAAGGTCCTGTGTCAGCTTCACCTTCTCCCCGTTTTCATCATACACTTGCGGGTCTCCCATATTATCCAAACCTGCCCAGCGATAAGCAAATAAACTACCGGCAGCATATCCCTCTACATAGTTTTCATAGATAATGCTGGAAGGAGATAAGGCATTTGCAACGGATAACTTTTCAATCGTGTTTTTATTGTAAGTCAAGGTAAAATTCGTTGACCAGTTAAACACGCCACTCATATTCTGACTATTCAGCGAAAATTCAAATCCCTTATTCGTCATCGTTCCCAAGTTTGCCAAGGCATTCACCCAACCCGTAACAGGATTCAATGGCACGTTACCCAACAAATCGGTTGTCTTTTTGAAATAAGCATCCAAGCTTCCGTTCAAACGTCCTTGTAACACGGAAAAATCTACCCCGACATTGATTGTCCGGGTCTTTTCCCAAGTCAACTTATCATTAGCCGGGGTCACCACGTTATACCCTTTCCCCGGATAGACGGCATCCTGCGTCACGACCAATACATCATAGGGCCCCCCCAACCCCGGATCCGGAGAATTTCCTCCCAAACCGTAGCTAAAACGAAGCACCAAGCGATCGAGCCAACCGATGTGCTGCATGAAATTTTCTTGTCCCAAGGTCCATGCTCCACCAACAGACCATACCGGTTTGTATTGAACACTCGGATCACTCCCGAATAGATTTGATTGGTCCACACGGATGCTGGCATTCAGCGTGTACTTGGAATTATAAGTATAAGCCCCGTTAGCATAGAAAGAGACAAAACGATACTCTGTCTCGCTATCCGTGAAATGTTTCTTTGTCAATTTGTTCACGGCAGACGTTCCTTGTTTTAAAATCGGATTCTTGATCCCGTTTTTTATTAATTCGCCCTCGTCATAAGAATTATACGTCATTGTCTGCGGGTCATATCCCCTAGAGAAGGTGCCATGACTATTGGTCAAAGTTCCCCGAACCTCCATTCCGGCAAGACCGGTCACGTGAGAGGCACTCTCTTCAAAGTTTCGATCATACATTAACTGGTTACGTACAGTCCAATCCGTGTTATACGTCGAGGTATTCGTGTAATGACCTCCGGTTTCCGGTAAATAGAACGTGGGTACCCCGTTCTCTGTCGTGGCAGCTTGGGCAAATTCCACTAATTCCCGACGCACGGAGAAGGATTCTTGGTCATTAAATTGTTCGGCTTTACCTTCGCTACGTTGGTATTGGAAACGACCGCTATAACTCAAGCCCTTCCACAGTTTGATTTCAATTCCGGCATTCACCCGGGCATTCAGAAGTGTCGATTTATTGAATCCATCTCGATTGTCTTCCAAAGGAATATAATCCAGACTAACTCCACTTAAATTCTCGTAATTCAAGCGATCCGGCTCGTAAAAATTCAACACGGAATGAGAAAGTGCATCTCCATTCTCATCCTTGAACATCATATAGGGTAATATACTATTATTCACCGAATACATGGATTTATCTTTTTTATCTGTCATGGCCAGATTGACCGTCAAATCAATTTTCAACCAATCGGTGAAATTAAAATCCTGTTTCAGGTTTAGCATATATTTATTCGTCCGCACTTTATCGTTGGTCTGATCATTACCGAAACCCAAGGATCCGTAATAACGATGTACCCCGCTTCCCCCCATGAAGGAAAGGCTATGATTGGTGAAAAAAGCCGGTTGCATGAACAAATCTTCGATTTGCGAACGATTATTCAGAGAGGCCAGTCTCGCAAGTTCCTCATCCCTTTGTACCTCGGTATACTCCTTATTGATAGCTTTGTACATCGGGAGTTCGTGAGGATACACGATCGGGAGGAATCCGCTAATACCATTGTTGGTTGTCGTTACCGCATTCCAAGTATAAAATTCCGGATCAAATATTTCTGTCGCACTTTTGATTAACGTGCCGCTTGACATATACTGCATATAACCGAAATCAGGCATTCCCTTATAAGTAAAGGAACCGTCATAACTAATTTTAATCTTCCGATCGGTATCTTTACCTTTTTTCGTCGTAATCACGACAACACCGTTAGCCGCCCGAGCTCCCCAGATAGATGCTGCCGTTGCATCTTTCAAAAACGTAATGCTTTCAATGTCATTGCTATTTACCATGTTCTCGAAATTCTCTGAACTCATGGCAACCCCGTCAACCACGAACAACGGACTCCGGTTGGATGAAATGGAAGTTAATCCCCGGATCAAGTATTTATCCTGTCCGTCGGCATAGTTGATATTCAAACCGGAAGTCAATCCCTCCATACTTTCCAACACGCTACCGGTCAATCCAACACGCTCTTTAATCTCGCTACCGGAAACAATACCGAAAGAACCGGCATTTCTCTCTTTTGACAGGGTTTGGTATCCCGTCACGACCACTTCCTCCATCTGCTCCACATCTTCTTCCATCACGATGTTCAGTTTTTTGCCGGGAGTATATTTCACCTCTTGTTTTTTCATTCCCACGAAAGAGAAGACAAAAGTGACCGTGTCTCTCGGAATCTTAATCATAAAGTTTCCGTCAACGTCGGTTACCACCCCGTTGTGAGTTCCCTTAATCAACACCGTTACTCCCGGAAGTGGCTCTCCTTTTTTATCCTTTACCGTTCCGGAAGCCTGTTTTGTTTCCCGCTTTTTCACCTGACCGCTCTTCGCTAGAATATAAATCACATCCTGTTCGAAGAAATAACGCAACGAAGTGTTGTCAAAAACCTGATCCAACACTTCCCGCACCGTTTTCTTGTCCGCCTTCACATCAAAAGCTGTCAGATTTTTCACGTGTTCTTCATTATAAATGAAGCGTAACCCAGTCTGTTTCCATATTTCCTGACACAACGTGTTCACGTCGCATTGATGCAAATTGAGGGAAACAATTTGCTCCTGCGAGTAGCCATTCGCCATGACTCCGGAAACGAAAAAGAAACAAAAAATCATCAACAGTCTCATAATTTTAAAAGTCTTTGATTTTTTCACGCTGAAAACAGCGCTTTTCCAATTAGATTTCATAACTTTGTTATTAAAGATTATACATTCTGAATAGGTATCCGCTTGCCAATGGACCTATTCATTGATCTTCCAAAAGGTGGAGATGGGGGAAACATCTTCACTTTTTTTATTTACTACTTACTATTACTTTATTTCCTTGTACTTTAAAACGTGCATCTGATATTTTTTCAAAAGAAACAAACAATTCCCGTACGTCCTTGTAACGTTTCAAGTTTCCGGACAATCGTACATTCTGTAACCTCGCATCCTGGTAAAGTACTTCCAACCCGTACCACCGACTCAATTTATCCATAATCGAATTCAGAGATTCATTCCGGAAAATGAAATCCCCGTTTTTCCACGACACGTACGCCAATACATCCACATCCGCCACCGTGATTTTACCCGACACTTGATCAAACACGCCTTTCTGGTTAGGTTTCAACAACACCTCTTTTCCACCTTGATTCATACTCACACTTCCCGTCACGAGAACAGTCTCGATGTTGTTGTAGGTATTCACGTTGAATTCCGTTCCGTACACTTTGACTGACATATCATCAACCTGTACTAAGAAAGGCTTTTCCTTATTCTTGGAAACCTCAAAATAAGCCTCTCCTTTCAAATAAACGACCCGCTCTTTTCCATTAAATTGTACCGGATAACGCAACTCGGTCTCGGCATTCAGCCACACATGGGTTCCGTCGGACAAAGTTAGATTAAATTCTCCTCCTCTCGGGATAACCAAACGATTCATTACTCTTGCCGTATCCTTGGTTATTCCTCCTTTACCCTCGGCTGACTGGTAGGAGATTCGACCTGTTTCACTCACCACAACAGAAGTTCCGTCCTTTTCTTCCAATTGCCGGGAAACATTACCCATCGCCACTTCCTCTCCCGAAGACAACACTAATATGGCCTGTGATTTTCCCGGTTGAATGGTTACCTTTTTTGCCACCTGTACCGGTTTTTCCTCTATCTCTCCCGAATTCCATAATAGCATTCCACCCACACTCAGTAATATCACCACGGCAACGGCCACGCCATACCAAACTTGGAGAGAAGAGTGCTTTCTCAATTTTTTCCGCAAGACATTGAAATCCGATTTTACCTCCCGGGCATATACACCCCATTGAAATTCCAGATGTACCCGTTGAAATTCCCGAAAATATTCCTTGTTACATTCACTCTCTTCGAGCCATGCCTTGACTTCCTCCCGCTCGACATCATCCAGCTCATCAAGAAGATACGCCAGTAATTTTTCATCTATTTCGTTTTGCTCTATCATAGTTATAATCCATTTTATAACTATAATACAGTTCAACAACAAAAATCATTGCTCTAAAATCAAACTTTTTTCAAGAAAAAACAAATAGATTGCCAATTTATCGTTATTATCAGACTGTTGACGTAGTTTTTTTAATGCTCTTACCAGAATACTATTTACCGTGGCAACAGATATTCCCAACTTATCTGCCACATCCTTATATTTCATCCCTTCCAAATATATTTTACGGATCACGTCCTGCGCCCGGGGAGTCAATTTTTCCAGTTCCTCCTCGACACTCCGAAAAACTTCGTCCTCAAAGTTATCATACTCATTCCAAGGGCTATCGCAGTAAGCCACATCACAAGCCCGGCGCAAAGGATCGATTTTATCTAACTGGTTTAATGCCAGATTACGAATAGAGGTAAACAGGTAAGATTTCAACGTTTCCGGAAGTAACGCAGAATAAGGTTTTTCCCAAAGTTTCACGAAAAAGTCCTGCACAATATCTTCGGCTCGCTGAGTATCATGTAAAAAAGTCGTGGCCCAAACCACCAACGGCTTATAGTATTCACGAAACAGAAGTTCCATTCCGCCAATCTTCCGCACTTTTAATAACGAGCAAATTTCTTGATCTATCGGACGCATAACTTTTCCACACTTGAACTATACAAATATAGGAGATTTAATTTCCGGAACAAAAGATAATGTAAAGTTCTTGCTCCTGTACACAACGAATCAATGCCTCAAAAGCTGCTGAATAAACATCTGCAATAGTCTCGGTTCCAATAACACGGGAAAAATCAAGCCGAACACCGCTCCATAGAAGTGGGCGTTATGATTGATGTTATCACCATCTCGTTTTGCCATGTATTGGCAATAAAGCAAGTAGATAAAACCAAACACGATACCGGGAATCGGAACGATCGCAAAGAAGTAGATCTTATCCCAAGGATGCAAAAATATCGCCGTGAACAAAACAGATGAAACCGCACCGGATGCCCCGATGGAAGAATAGTATTGATTGTTCCGGTATTTCCACACATCATATACCGAGGCTGCCACCATTCCCCCGAAATACAGGATCAAGAAACTAGAACTACCGAATCCCCATGCAACAAACTGGTTCTCCACGTATAACCCGAAAGAGAGAAAGGTAAACATATTCACGATCAAGTGCGTCCAATCAGCATGAACAAAACCGTGAGAAATAATCCGGTACCACTCTCTGGAATGTACCATTCGGTAGGGATTACACGACAATTTATTGAACAGGGAATAATTATTAAAACAAGCAATTGACACGACAACCGTGGCAATAAGTATAATGTAAGTCATCATAATCTACTCTAAAAAATAATGTTATTAAATATCCTCCCGGTTTTCCTGCATCTCATCTTGCCTGATGAACGTACTCCGACTCGCGTAAGTTTTGTCATCTCCATGAATATACAGAAGAGTCCCGCCTTTAATCGTATCTATAATTTTTTTACTCACGGCTAACGGCAAAGCCGGACATCCCAGGCTGCGCCCCAAACGACCGCATGACCGGATGGTTGACGGATCAGCATAAGCCGCCCCATGTACCACGATTGCCCGTTCTTTCGCCTTGTCATTAATTCCCCGCTCCAGACCGTTCAACACCAAAGAATAACCGTTCTTCCCGTAATACGTGTTCTCCGTTTGGTAAAAACCCAACGAACTCTTGAAAGAACCTTCCTGATTGGAAAACGAGGTGGCATACTTTTCCCCACTATTCCGACCATGAGCCACGTAAGAAATAAACAGAACTTTCTTCAACTTCAAATCAATCACGAACAAGCGTTTTTCCGTGGAAGGTTTCGTAAAATCAATTACCGTAAGTATATTTTTGTCGAAACTGCCCATCCGGTTATACCCCGCGATAGCCCGCTCGAACACCGTGTAATCAATCGTTCCCTCTAACGCCATTTCGTGATAAAGCATCCGACTATTGGGCATAGACGGCCCCTCTGCCGCTATCCCTAATAGCGATCCCCAACAAATTCCCCCGATAATCAAGATAAGCGATAACGCACGCATAAAGTCATTTTTTCATCAATCAAACACAATTACCAACGTCTTTTCCACCTCCGCCCAATCGTACATGAACTTGGCATGTGATGTCGCATTCCTCACGCACATATGAGACCGGGGTGTCGTTCCGAGCGTCCAGCTATATTCAATCAACTTGTTATCGGGATAATTGACCGGAACCCCGTGTAAATAAGCCCCCCCGGTAAAACGACTGGCATAAGGTGCGAAACCTCCTTCCTCGTCTGACCCATCCTTCAAGAAAAGCATCTCCAACAATTTCCGCTGTATAAAATAAATTCCCGGCGGTGTCGGTTGCTGGTAAGGCGGTCGGTTAGCTCCCGTCGTTATCGGGTTCATACTTCTCACCAACCAAGTCGCTCCTTCTTGTTCCAAAGTTGCAATATTCTGATTCGTTCGGTCAACAAATATAACTTTTTTAATCGAAAGAGGCCCTATCAGTTTCATGTATTTTTTAGGAACATACCATATTCCTCCAAATGTTACCGGAATAACCTGAAAGTAATCGGCACTATCGCTGATCACGGAAACATAAGCCCCGTCCCGTCCGTAGCGTTCCGGCACACGGACATCATCCAGCCGGTAGAGGGGAATTCCCTGATAACGATTCACTCCGAAGGAATCCTGAATCTGCTTGTATCTATTGGTCACGTATTTTCTCGTGAGAGGCGGTTCTCCATTTACATTCTTATAATTCCGCAGCATCCCGTACCCATCATTCCTTTCCTGAAAAGCCTCCAGCGAATCCAAAAACATCGAAATTTTATCCCATTGAAAACGCCTCTCCTGCTTCCCGTATTTATAGGTATCCTGCAACGTATGTTTATCATACAGTAATTTCTTTTCGATCTTCACGGCAAAACTATTCCACCCCCACCCCATCAAAAAGAGAATTGTAATATAGTGTCTTAATATCATCATTTTTCATTACCTTTTTTAAAAAGATACGCTGGCAAAGAAAAATGGTTTACATACGGTATTCAAAATTCATGGTTTCCGAATAAAAATAACAACGCCTGGCAAAAATTTGCCGGGCGCCGTCACGTTTTATAATTGAAATGTTGAAAGTAACTTATGCAGGAATCAATCCGGTAATCAAGATCAATACCAACAATCCCAAGATGGCGTACAACTCCGGGAACACGGCCAGTACCATCGTGGTACCGAACACGTTATAACCGCTACCGATTGCCACGATACCGTTAGCACATACCTGGGCTTGACGGATTGCAGAGAAGAAAGCAACCAAACCAAGACCTAATCCGGCTCCGAAGATAGCAGAAGCAGGGCCCCAACCCATATCCACGTTTGTCAAGAAACTACTTAACAAGAAATATCCCACGAAACCATACAACCCCTGAGAAGAAGGCAGTGCGGACAAACCGATATACTGCCCGGATGCGGTCGGGTTCTTCTTCAAAGCACCTACTGCAGCATTACCGCAAATAGTAACTCCATAAGCACTACCGATTCCTGATAATGCCACCATCAATGCAACACCTAGATAAGCTAATAAAATTGGTTCCATAATTCTAATCTATTTAATTTGTTATTTTTATAATCTTTATTTTTAATCATTTACTTTTTTTCTAAAGGGAGCGTATTGTTTACCACCGCCTTCAAACCCGGCATTCTTGTAGAATTCCACGAAAGTCAAACGCATCGGATGGACGAACGAACTGATCATACACAACCCGAAGTTAATCGAATGACCGATAAGCAGGATCAAGAACACGGCAATGAATTTCACGATAACTGGTAATCCATCCGTGAGCTGAAATGCCAGAGTATTGAACACTCCTCCCAAGATACTTCCCGTCAAACCGATCGCAAATAATCGGATATATGAAAGCGTATCACCCAGTAATCCCGTTGCCATATTGTATGTTCCCCACAATCCGGACCCGAAATTCGAAAATATTCCTTTACCCGGAGAATTGTAGAAATAAATCGTAAGCGCAGCAAGACCCAACAGAGCGTAAAGCACATACTTCAAACCTTCCGGGATCACTATGCTTAACATCGGCAAACCGATCAACACACCCAATAGGATAATGGCGACAACCCAACCTAGCGTCGATATTGCATATTTAAATCCGAACTGTTTCGTTAATCTTGCAGCATTCAGACACATTCCGTAAAGGATCTGGATAATACCCACGGCAACCGCAACAATCATCATCGGGTTATATCCTCCCAGATATTTCCCGTAATTCGCTTCTGTCAGGAAGAGAGACTTCACGCCAGCCAGCCAAGGCCATTCCACGGAATCCAACGCGATACCAAAAAAAGAACCTGTCAGCAAACCGACTATCACTGTCATAATTCCCAAATATTGCCCCAGCACAAGATACCCTTTCACCGAAGGCGAGGCTTTCCGACCGATAATGAAACAAGCCAACCAGATGATCAACCCGTAACCGCCATCGCCCATACACATTCCAAAGAATAGCATAAAGAACGGGGCCAAGAAAGGTGTCAAATCCAACTCTCTATACTGCGGCAGAGCAAACATCTCTGTCACCGGTTCAAAGAGCTTAGAATAAGCATTATTTTTCAACTGCACAGGGACATCATCCTCCGGAGTCGGGCGAGTAAATTCGAAGTACACCTCCTTCGTTTCCAAGAAACTTCTCATTTCAGCCTCTCTCTCCACCGGAATCCATCCTTCCAAAGCAATGACTTTCTCGTCGATCAGATGTTGAGCGGCATCCTCCACTTTAATCTTGTCTGCCACCTCGGTTATCTTCAAACGATATTTTTTCAGCCGTTCAATCGCATCCTGCGAAACAGCATCCAACTCTTTCCCGATGTTCACGGATTCCTCTTGTAAAGCCGTAATTTGCTTTGCCAGCTCTTCTGCCGTGGCTTGAGGGAAAAGATAAGGATCAGCCTCCAGGTTCACGCTTGTCCCGGCAGGAGTAACGGTAACAAAATATTTCTGTCCCATCATCTCGCTGATTATAACAGCGTCATACATCTCTTCCCATTCCGGCTGATACTTCTGTTCCGGCACGGAAAAGAAATGAAATTCCCAACCGGCAGTCTCCAGTTTTTGGATCATCTCCCGGGAAAATTTTCCCCAAGGACGATAAGCCGCATGGTCCTTCTCCAAACCTGCCAATTGTTGCTCGATCTGATCCTGCCGACTATACAAACCTTCCAGATAATCCAGCAAATGCTCATCGTCCACCTTCACTTTTTCCACCTGCTCCACGTCATTCCGACTCTGCATATGCGTGATCATCTCCCCGGTCCGCCTGATCAACATCAATTTCGCCTGTAGATCCGTATCTTCTGCCGTACGTTCCGTATTCTCATGAATATGAACCATTCCCTTTTCCCGGAGTTCTCCAAGAAATGTTTGATATTCCTTGTAAAATATCAACAGGGACAATTTCATCATAGGTACTATCATAGGCTATTCCTCCATCAATTTACGGGTTTTCACGATCTTCTGTGACGACTTGGAAAGGTTTTCCTCGTCTTCCAAGAACCGTTTGATCTTGCGAATCGCCTCCTGGAATCCCGGAATCTGCACTTTCTCGTACAAATTCACCTTCTGTGTCGTTTTCTTTCTCGCCCTATCCAACAGCTCCATTTTCCGGGTGAAAAATTCCCTCTCCAAAGCGATACTTACTACCTCTTTGATGTATTCCACACCATCGAGTAGCCACCCGGGTTGATTAAACAAGCTGAAATCCTTCACCTCATAATCCACCCCGTCGAGAACAGGCGTCTTTACTCCGGCAATCTTTTTCACCGACATTCTGACATCCTTCACGACAAGTATGTCTTCCTTATACTCGTCATAAAGTTGCAACATATCGTTCAATGAATTCAGCGTTTCCTCCAACTTCACATTAAACTCATCCGCCACCTGTTTCGCCTTCTTCACCTCCGAACGCAAAGCCGACTCCTTATTTTTGATGGTAGGCAATGCCCTCACTCGCATCTTCAACTGCTTATCCAGCCCTTGAAGCGATGTCTTATTATATTGAAACTTTATCACCTTACCAAATTATTAAATTATTCTGTGATTTGCGATTTAATGATTCTGTGATTGCTGCTCTTTGTTAAGCCCGATACTTTTAGTCCGGATAGAAGCCACAACCATAGCCACTAATTCATTTACTTCTCTCTTGAGTTCTCTCAAATCATCTGATTTTAGTAAATCAGACTCTTCAATAATTTCAAGCCAATAAGCTGTTTCATCTGCTTCCTCTTCAACGATCCTCATTTTATTGATGAAATCCTTATCCGATTTTGCTCGACACACAGCCCGATAGTTAGCACCAACCGATAAAGCCGAACGTAAAATCTGATCTTTCACGACCCAAGCTAACCGTGTCTCCGGAAATTTTTCTATCATCCTGATCACGGCTAAACCCAACTGTTTTGTTCTACGTTTAAACTCTATCTGATTCATAAACTATATTAATTAATCACTGAATCGTCAATCACCTAATCACTAAATCCTCCAAACTCTTCCACGATTTCCTGCTTAATCCCCAATTCCGCCTTGTTAAAGTATTTGCGGAAAAGATCCCAAGCGGTATCCAACATCTGGTCGGTACTGATGTTGACATCAATAGCAAGCAGACTGTTGGAATAGTCTTTGGCGAAATCCAGAGTACGGCGGTCGTAGTCCGTCAAGTCGAAACCGTTCTCCATCTTGGTCCGGGCGTTAGCGGCATCGGCATACAGACGGATAGCAGCATTCATCACTTGCGGGTGATCCTTACGCGTTTTCTTACCGATCACGAGCTGTTTCAAACGCGACAAACTCCGGAACGGGTCAACGATAACCTTACCGATCTCCGTATCTTTACGCAGGAACAACTGTCCCTCCGTGATGTACCCGGTGTTATCCGGAATAGCATGGGTAATATCACCACCGGACAACGTGGTCACGGCTATGATCGTGATAGAACCTCCGGCAGGGAACTGCACGGCCTTCTCGTAAATCTTCGCCAAATCGGAATACAATGAACCCGGCATGGAGTCTTTCGACGGAATCTGATCCATACGATTGGACACGATACTCAGAGCATCGGCATACAACGTCATGTCCGTCAACAACACCAACACTTTCTCGTTCTTATCCACCGCGAAATACTCGGCAGCCGTCAACGCCATATCCGGTACCAACAAACGCTCAACAGGCGGAGCCTCCGTGGTATTCACGAAACTAACGATACGATCCAACACCCCGGCATTATCAAACAAATTTTTGAAATACAGGTAGTCATCGTTCGTCAATCCCATTCCTCCCAAAATAATTCGGTCTGTCTGCGCTCTCAGCGCCACGTTCGCCATCACTTGGTTGTAAGGCTGATCCGGGTCGGCAAAGAACGGAATCTTCTGACCGGACACCAACGTGTTGTTCAAGTCGATCCCCGCGATACCGGTTGCAATCAACTCCGACGGTTGTTTACGACGTACCGGGTTCACCGACGGTCCCCCGATCTCTCTTTCTTCCCCGTCAACAGCAGGCCCCCCATCAATCGGGTCGCCAAAGGCATTAAAAAAACGCCCGCATAAATCATCTCCCACTCTCAGAGTAGGCGCTTTTCCCAAGAATGTCACTTCTGCATTCGTCGGAATCCCTTCTGTCCCGGAGAACACCTGAAGGGTTATATCATTTCCCCAAATCTTCACGACCTGCGCCAACCGTCCGTCTACAATAGCCAACTCGTCATTTCCGACTCCTTGGGCATTCAACGTACACGTTGCTTTCGTGATCTGGGTGATCTTTGTATAAACTTTTTGAAAAGCAGTCGTCATATAATTTATTTTTTGATTCTGTGATTTTCGATTCCATGATTGTGTGATTCTTCTCAATATAAAGTCAAATCACTTAATCATTATATCACCTAATCACTAAATTTATTTCTTTTTTCTTTCGTTAATGATCTCGTTCACTTCTGCTTCGTACTTTTTAAACGCTTCCGATTGATATTCGGAATAGTTCATCTGTTTGAAACCATTAATGATACGTTTGAAATAGGGGTTAATCTCCTCGAACGTGTCAAAATTAAATTCGGAACGAACCACACCCAGTACCATATTCAGCATATACTTCTGACGCTCCATAGCAGTAGAACCGTCAATATTGTCAAAAGCATCCTGTTGCAGGATCACGAAGTCTATCAACTCGGATTTCCAATATACCACGTGATATTCCAAAGGCACACCGTCATCACCCAAAATATCGATCTGCTCTGCCGTCTCGCGACCACGCACCAACATATTACGAGCCTCGTTCACATCGGCAATCCATGTATCGGAAATATTCTTCTTGGCGAACTCGATAAATTCCGGATATTCCAAATATTTAGAATATGATTCCAACGTATCGATGGCCGGGTAACGTTTCGCATCTGCACGAGCCTGAGACAAGGCGTAGAAACAACGTGCCACTTTCTTCGTGGACTCCGTCACCGGCTCCTTCAAGTTACCTCCGGCAGGAGATACCGTACCGATAAAAGTAACAGAACCTGTCTTTCCATTATTCAAGTAAACCATTCCCGCACGAGCATAGAAATTTGAAATGATAGCCGACAAATCCATCGGGAACGCATCCTGTCCCGGCAACTCCTCCATACGATTGGACATCTCACGCAAAGCCTGCGCCCAACGAGAAGTCGAATCTGCCAGCAACAACACCTTCATTCCCATGGAACGATAGTACTCTCCAATTGTCATAGCCGTGTACACGGACGCCTCACGGGCTGCCACGGGCATATTGGACGTATTAGCAATAATCGTGGTCCTCTCGTACAATTTACGACCGGAACGAGGGTCTTCCAATTCCGGGAACTCGGTAAAAATCTCCACCACCTCGTTTGCTCGCTCACCACAGGCCGCCATGATAATAATATCAGCATCGGCAAACCGGGACAAAGCGTGTTGTAACACAGTCTTTCCCGTACCGAACGGCCCCGGAATAAAACCGGTACCCCCTTCCAAAATCGGGTTCATCGTGTCGATAACACGTACTCCGGTCTCCATCTGACGGGAAGGACGAGGTTTATCCACGTAATTACGGATAGCCACTTTCACCGGCCATTTCTGGATCATCGTAACAGGAATCTCTTTTCCGGCCTCATCTTTCAGCACAGCAATCGTATCCTTTATCGTGTATTCCCCGGCAGCGGCAATCGAAGCAACAGTATACTCTCCTTTCAACTTGAAAGGAACCATAATCTTATGATCCAGCCAGTTTTCCTTCACGTTACCTAACCAATCGGCACCGGTCACCTTATCGCCGACCTTCGCCAACGGGGTAAAACTCCATTTTTTATCTTCTTCCAACGGGTTCGTGTATTCTCCTCGTTTCAAGAATACACCCGTCATCTTATCCAGGTCATTTTGAAGACCGTCAAAATTCTTTGACAGCAAACCGGGACCCAATGTAACTTCCAACATATGGTTTTCGAACTCCACGAGGGAACCGGGTTTCAATCCCCGGGTACTTTCAAAAACCTGTACATAAGCAATATCCCCGACAACCTTGATCACCTCGGCCATCAACCGCTCGTTTCCAAGCTGGATAAAGCAAATCTCATTCTGAGATACCGGTCCTTCGGTACGCACAAGTACAAGGTTGGAAATAATACTATGAACTTTTCCTTGTGTCTTATTCATGTCTCAATTTTAATTTTTAAATTCTTCCGCAAACTCGAAACTCTTTCTGAACTTATCCACGACTTCCATAAAGACTTTTCGTCCCGATTCGGAACTCATCTTGCTCCATCTCTCAACGATCATCAGCTCAAGCATGAAGCTCAACACCTTCTCCATGGAAAAATACTCGTAAACCACGGCCTCTTCGATATAATCCCAAAGAAGTAAATCCAGCCCTCTCTCCCGTTCGACAAGGTTTGTATTTCCCATCAGAGAAATCACCTTCTCCGCGTACGGGAATTCCATCCCCAAACCGAAATCCTTCGAGTTCGAAGTTCTCAGCGCCTTAGAAAACACGTTATCACCAATAATCTCCGGGGCAACCTCTTTCCCGTACTTCCGACAAGTCAAGGCCGTCTCCAGATTCTTCACGTTCATCACGAATTCCGCGTAATTCCGGACAAACTTACTACCACTCTTCATCAAGTGATCGTAATACATCCAACTCAGCACATTCTCCGGAGAAACATCATATTTCAAATGTTCCCTTTTAAAATCCGCTATAAATCGATTGAGATAAACAGGTAAAGAATTTTTCGGTTCGGTGATTTCGTCTTCCAGACATTGTAATGGATATACTGTTTCAAGATTGGTATCGGGAGCCATTTTATTTAGCAACCGCAGAACTTGTTTATTATCGGCAGGTAGAAAAAACAACTCCATCAACTTCACATCCTCCTTCTTCAGAGCCTCCCGAGCCAACTCCCGAAACCCGTTCACGGACAACGCTAGTTTCCGATCATCCAGAAAGACCTCCGGTAGTCCTGCAATAAAACAGTAGTAATTATTTTTTAATATCATATTATTCATTCTGTGATTCCGTGATTTAATGATTCAACGATTTTGTGATTCAATCACTTAATCTATAATCACCCAATCACTCAATCCTTAAATAACAGTTTTTTCGTGAAGCCTTTCATGTACTGATTAAAGAAGGCTTCAAATAGTTTCTCGGAAAAAGCAATCTGGAAACCGCCATCTTTAGGCTGAATCACAAACCCTTCTTCTAAATTACCCACCTTTACATCAAGACCTTTATCCAACAGATCCTTGTACTTAGCCGCAACAAACGATTCGAACTTTGCCTTTTCACCCTCGGAAAGAAGAATTTCCATGTTCAGGTTTCCACCGGCAACATCCCACTTCTTCACAATCGTCATGAGCAACTCCTGAATAAAAGCTTTTTCCTCAAACCCAATCTTGGCAACATCCCCGGCAACATCCCCGGCAACCAGATTCGTGATTGCCTGTTTTAAAGCCGTGATAGCTTGGCGCGCACTTAACGTCATTTCAGACTCGGCCTTTTTTTTCAAGTTAGAAACCTCTGTCTCCGCATCTGCATTCATCTGTGCTGCTTTCGCTTTCGCATCGGCAATAATCTTTTCGGCCTCTTGCTTTGCCTGGTTGATGATATTCTCTGCCTCCTGGCGAGCCTTATCTACCCCCTCATTGTAAAGCTTTTGGGTCAAAATATCTAATTTATTCTCCATACTAAAAACGTATTATATATTAATTTCATCTTACAAACTTTCATTAAAACTAAGTGTCAATAAATGTGCCAGTAATCCAGAAAAACGGCGTCAAGATATTAAAAAACATTGACAATAACAAATAAAAATTATACAATAGGACACTTGAAAATATCCCCATAACAGATACGAATTCCGCCGTCAAGGGTTCCATTCGAACCATAAAGAGGCAAAATTCATAGCAGTACAAGCCCATGATAAAAGCCAAAGAAGTGGCAAAAAATCTTTGCCACTCCCATTCACATCAATGTTGTTCCCATCGACGTTTGCACCAAGCCACCACGACCGAGCTGATCACTCCTCCCACGATGCTTAACACTCCCGCGACAAAATCATTTGCCAACTGCGTGAAGAAAGCATTCAAACTCAGCGTGAAAAATATTCCCGTGAAAAAATACAAACTCATCATAACCATAGGATCACTCAACCGCAAGATACAAACTAGGCGAAATACTTTTCCCATTCTTCGAAGTTGCAAAACAATACACCTTCACGTTCGCCTGCTCCCAATTTTTCGGGAGACCCACACTGGTATTCCCGTTCTCCCCTCGGCTTCTTAACGAGATCAATTTCACCCGCATTAACACGCTCTCGAATAGCACGGCATACACCAAATCGTCAGCCAACGCAAAACCATTCTCCTCCTCCAACATCTCCTGCTCGAAAGAATACATCTTACTCTCAGAGGAATACGAGACCGAGACTTCCGGGATATCTTGAAGTCCCATTGCCACCTTCAAACGCTCGTAATCCACGGTGGCCGTATGCATTTCATCCACGTCTACTGACTTCATGTTTTTCGCGACAAAAGCATTCGATGTGGTTCCGTTCCCGATCCCCACGAACCCTTTCTGTACAACCGGCAACAAAAACCGGGACAACTCGATCAACACCTTCATACGGGCTCGCTGATCCAACACGTCCGAAGTCGGTTTATCCTTTCTCGAGAATATCCTCGCCCTAGCGATATTCTGTTTGTTCATGTAACACATCGTCACGTTACCAAGGGTTTTCGTTACCTTACCCAATAAATAAGAATCAAATTTTGCCATAACATTAAAATTTAAAAATGAATAAATCAGGAAATTTAAAATGATCCCGCACTCCCCGCATGGGCCCTACACGAAGAATGAAATTTAGAATGTAGAATTTAAAATTTAGAATGGAAAGTTTCCCCCAAACAGCGAGTATTCCAACTCTCCCTCTGTTTATAGAGGGAGTACCCCGAAGGGGGGAGGGAGTTCAATCTAAAATTTAAAATCTAAAATCAATAATACTGAATCCACTCCGCCACCCTCAACGCCGGTCCCGGATCAACTTTCCTCGACGTCACCTCCGAATGCCCCACGATATCCCCGATCGGGTAAGCATCCACCAGCACGCTACACACCTCGTTCAACACCCGCATCTGCCGATCCGTGTAGTCATGCCAGTACGTCGGCTCCTCTCCCGAATCTTCCGTGTACACCTCCTTCACGGGGACCTCTTTCCCACACTCCGCCACGAACTTTCCCCCTTCCTGCCGCAACTGTCCCAAGTTATCCAGCTCGATCCCGACCGAGTAATGATTCAAACCGCTCCTTCCCCCGTAACTACTCCTTCCGGCATGCCACGCCTCGATATTAAACGGCACCATCTGTATCACCTGCCCGTCCCGCCCGATCACCACGTGCGCCGATGCCTTCACATCCGGCTTTACCAAGAATTTTGCTGAAGACATGGCATCCATACCTGCCGTGTAATGTAAAATAATCATGTCCGGCTCTCCTAGCCCACGTCTATTCTTCGGGCATTCCAGATGAATCACCCCACCACCCATTAACCGGTGATTGACAATTGAAAAAGATGAATTAGAACTTGAAAATACATCCATAACAAATAATTTAGAATTTAAAATGTAGAATTTAGAATGAAATCAAAAATTGATCAGCTTTTAGTTTTTATCTTTTAGTTTTCAGTTTAAAAATGGCCCCCGCCATTTTTTCCCCACTCCTCCCCACCACGTACCCTCCCAACCCGATCTCCAGCAAATCCCAGAACCGGGAAGTATCCGACAACATGGGCAAACTCGTGAAAGTGCCGATAAGTACGATAACAGCAAAGATCAACATCACCAATGGCCGCCACGAACGCTGTAGCCAATTCCCGGCAGCCTCGGCTCTTATCACACCAGCACGAGCTTCAATCATTTCACGTTCCCGCTCGTACACCAGTCTCAGAATCTCCGCCTGTAACTCTTTCTTCTCCCGTGCCGGGAGCGTCAAGCCATTAATCACCCCGCTAATAGCATTGACAACATCTGCTACCGGCTTCATTTCCTCCCCTGTAAACGTACATACTGACTCATAGATAACTGCTTCTCATCAGGCGAAATAAAGAGACAATACAAATGCAACGTTTCCCCCTTCCACCCGTCAATCGTGAAACTCGCCGCACCATCTTTCCGCACACCCCCAGTATTCTCCAACACCCTCGGACAAAACGCCCTCCCTTCATGTAACACGACCACCATCAAATGATCATTATCCTCCACAAATCCTCGTCCACCCACCTTTTCCCATTGTAATAAAACACGACCTTCCAAATCAATCTGTCCTCTTAAATGAAACACTCGTTGTCTCTTTCCCGCGGAAAACTGAAGTTGAGAAAAATCTCCGATACGCCCATCCGCACAGAATACCTTCATATTTTTTTCAAGATAAAACGTATAACCATTGAAACTGTTTCCTTGAGCAGACACCTTCAATATTCTTCTTAACGAAGTCTCTTTCAACTTCTGGTAAAACCGGATTGCAACTAAAAATCTCGCCCTCACTTCCTGTTGTTTTATTGTCTTCGGATTATTCGCTCGAAACGTTCTTCTTGCATACGACTTGTTACCCATTCGATAAATAATCACATCCCCCAATTTCCCGCTTAATCCAAAATCATTTTTAAATGATGCCATAATTCCTCGTTTTTTTTAAATGAATACTCTCTCTCACTTTTCTAACGACAAAACTACAATACCCCCGAAACTTCATCACTACACACTACCTCACGTGTGTTTTCATTTTCCCACAAACCACTGATTATTAGCAACAAAAAAAAGAGATCCAAGCACATCACTCAGATCTCTTTTTATCAAGCCTCCTTTTTATCCCGTTCCTGTTCAATCAAAAATATCAACCGTTTCAGGAATATCACCAGCTCGTTCGTCCGTTTGAAAATATCCCGTTTCAACTCCCTGTGATTCGAAATCTTCACCCCGAACGCCCGTTCGGCCAAGCGGATAACCTCTCGATACTCCATCAACATCCCATCCGGCGTGCGTAACACCTTCGCCAGATAAATTCCCAACATCAGTTCTGCTATCTCCATCTTGTTATTGTTCGATGTCCAGACCGCCAACGGCCCGTCATCCGAACTCCCGGCATACCTCTCCGGATACTCCTGCCGCTCTCGGGCAAACCGGATCTCGGCCTCTACCCGTTGTAACACGGCCTCCACGCAATACCCGAGCATTCCCTTTTTTCCCCGATCCGTCACTCGCTTGGCACACTTCATCCCAAACGTGCAGGCGGATTCGTACTCGTTCCAACACCCGCACCTCTTCCTTGTAGTTCTTTTCCTTGTCACACATCCGTTCCAAATCCGCCACGAACTCCCCGACAACCAGTTCTACCTCATCTTTCGTGACATCTTTCCCACTACACTCTTCTAACCAAGAGAAAAACCTTGCGTTTAATAACTCTTTCATAACTTAAATATAAAAATTTATAAATTAAAAAACCTCGGACACTCTTCGTCCGAGGTTATATCTCCGCTTAAATACAAATTTGTAAATCTTAAACCAATAACTTTTCCGATTCTTTCGATTTCAAGAATTTCTCCAACAACTCCACCTGTTTCACCGAGTGTATGTCCCCGGAAAAATGATCAATCAACCTTGCCACCAATAACTCCCTCGCTCCTGCCATTGCCTCTTTCCCGTAAAAACCCACAAACGACAGCAAGTTCACTTGTATCCGGCATCCCCGTCGTTTCAACTCCCACACCCGTTCCGCCAGATGTTTCGCGTAAAACGGGTAACGCTCCGGGTGTGCCAGCACGGGCGTGTAGCCCTTGTCCTGCAGACGAAAAATCACCTCCTCAAAAGCCGGAGACGGGGCCACGAAACTATGTTCCACCAGCACCTTTCCCCCGTGAAACGAGGCGATATTCCCTTGACGGATCAAATCTATCATGTATTCACCGATCTTGTACTCGGCCCCGGCATCCGCCTCGATTTCGATTCCCTCCTTCAATAAACGTTCTTTTAGCTCGTTCAATTTTCCAAGAATCATCTCCGGCGTGTTCATCGGTGACGGAAAAGCAATATGAGGAGTAAAAGAAAACTGTTTCACCCCCAGTTCCAGCATCTTTTTCACGATCACCACGGAATCCTCTACCCGTTTCACCCCGTCATCCAGTCCCGGTAAAATATGAGAATGGATGTCATGATCGTAAGAAAAATATTGCTTATCCTTTCTTTTAAACCAGTCCATGATCGTTATTTTTTCTTCTTTTTATCCTTGCCATCCTGCCCGTAACCATAACCATACCCGTAACCGTACCCGTAGCCATAACCATAGCCGTAACCACCGGAACGACTGACCTTGATCCCGTTCACCACGATTCCCAAGTTCGCCAAACGCCCCCCCTTCTCCAGGTCGGCAACAACCCTCAGACCTTTTTTATCAAGCACATTCGCACGAACCACGTAAACACAAGCATCCGCGTACTCGCTCAACGAGAAACCGTCAGCCAAGATACCCAGCGGCGGCGTGTCAAGGATAATACACGAAAATTCACTTTTCAAATACGCCAGCAACTCTCCCATCCGGGGACTGGCTATCAATTGTGTCGGGTTCGGGGGCACCGTTCCTCCAAATATCACGTGCAAGTTATCGTTTACCTTCTCTACCAGCATCCCCGGGTCATCAACCATCCCGGCCAGATAAGCCGATAACCCCTTCCGCCCCTCTCTCTTGAAGTACTCGTTTAACCTCGGGTTACGCAAGTCACAACCGATCACGATCACCTTCTTTCCCGCCCGGGCGTAGGCACTCGCTAAATGCGCCGCGACCAAAGATTTTCCTTCACTCGGTATCGTCGAGGACACCATGATCACGGGCGAATCTTTCCGCTTAATCAAGTAATTCAAATTCTCACGAATTAACTGCATCGACTCCGACATCATCCAATCCTCGTTCTCTATCGACGTTTTCTCTTCTGGCAATTGCGGCAAAGTCCCAAGTAAAGGTGCCGCCACCACTTTCCCAACCTCATCAGCATTTCTCACTTTTGTATCCAACATATCCGCCACGAACATGATTCCCACGGGAAACACGACACCCATGAACATTCCGAACAACAATATAAGCATTTTTCTAGGAGCCACCGGATGTTCCCCCGGATCCGGATTCTCTATGATCTTGGCCATCGGCACATACATCAACTTGGCGATCTCCGCCTCCTCGCGTTTTTGCATCAAGAACAAAAACAAGTTCTCCTTCAACTCCTGCTCTCGGGCAATAGAACGATACTGCTTTTCCTGTGTCGGCACAGAAATTAATTTATCCTCCACCTGTTGGCTTTCCCGCTCCAAACTCTTAATCTTTATATCCAATCCATTCTCCACGTTAGCAATAGCCGACCGGATACTACTCTTTAACTCCCGTAACTGAGCCTCCAAACCCAACACGATCGGGTTACTTTCCCGGGCCGATTGTAACAACTTCCCTCTACGAAGAATCATCTCGTTATACTTACTGATACCACTATTAAGAGATTCATCTGTCAACCCTAACTGTTCCGGTAATATTCTAAACTCTTCTCCTCGTCTATCTTCCAAGTAAGCACGCACACTCTTCACCACATCCATCTCGGTACCCAATTTCAATAATTCAGCATCAGTCGCCTTCTTTTGTTCCATGGCAAGAGCTGCATCTGATGTCAAGTTAGTTAACTGGTTCGTCTTCTTGAATGTTTCCGCGCTATTCTCAATATCCCCTAATTCCTGATTAATGACCCGAAGACGTTCGTTGATAAACTCAACCGTTTTTTCTGACACGAGTTGTTTATCCTCTATACCATTTTGGTTGTAACGCCGAATCATCGTGTAAAGGAAATCTACCCCTTTTCCCGGATTCGTTTCCTTTAACGAAACACCCACAGCACTGGCATTTTTTTCCAACAAACTTATCTCCAATCGCTTGTGAAAATCCGTTGCTGCTTTCCCGTAAGATAATAAATCCACTCGAATCTCATCTCCAACTTGTAATAACGAATCATTTTTTTCCACGGTCATACGGTAGTCTCCCATTGATATCGCTTGAGAAAAATTCCCCTCGAACATCACGTTTTTATCCGCATCCAATACCTCAATCTTATCTGCCCCCTTTGCAATCACGTAAAAGGTTGTATCCTTTATATTCTCGGGTAAATCCACGAGCATTCGAAAAGGAGAATCCTTGTACAATTTCTCTTCTCTCAATATCTTTTCCCTCGTGTAATCCACATTTAGCTCCAACTCTTTTACTACATCCAATATCAAATTTTTAGATTTTAACTCCACAATCTCATTCTCCACCATCATCGTTCCTTGAAACAAACCCAATTCCTTTAGCATCGGATTTACCCCGATCTCTCCTTTTTTCGAATCGCTAATCATTACCTTTGCCCCCACCTTGTACTCCGGTGTTGAGCTAAAACAAATATACAAAGCAATCACGGCACACAACGGAATGCTAATAGCAAACCACCACCAACGAGCCAAAATTTTATAGAAAAAAGCTTTCAGATCAAAATACTCCTCTTCTTCTGTCTGTAACAAATTATTATCTTGATTGATCATTTTCATATATTATTAATCTGGAACTATCTTGTCAAAGATATCAAGGCCACGATTGTCGACAAACTCGATAAGATATAAGGCAAAAACGTGCTGACACTTCCCCCGGCAATCCGTCCTTTGTTCGGTTCCACGTAAACCACATCATTCTGCTGCAAGTAAAAAAATGGTGAATCAATAAAATCACTTGATGTCAAATCTACTCGGGCAAAAATCTTCTCATCTCCTTGCTCCCGCATCACCAAAACATTTTTCCGTTTACCATTTATTTGCAAGTCCCCTGCCATTCCAAGTGCATCCAACAACGATACCCGCTCGCTAACGACCTTATAGCTACCGGGAGCTTTCACCTCCCCTAATATCGTCACCTTGAAATTCTGGAACTGAATAGTCACGATCGGGTTCTTCAAGTACTCCGACAGCTTCTCTTTCAACATTTCCGCCAACTCGTTTCTCGAAATTCCCTCGACCTTCAATTTCCCCAACACGGGAAAATCAATCTCACCATTCTTATCCACGAGATACCCCCTCGGAATTTGCTGGCTAGAGGTTGTATTTACTTCACGCCCCAAACCAATCATCGGCGTGTTAAAGGGTAGTGCTGATTCCAGATCATCACACGACACGATAATCGACAACAAATCATCCGTATGAATCACGGTTTTATATTCACACTCCGCTTTAATCCGTTTGTTTACATCAACATCCTGCAAATACACCACCTTCTTGCTCGAAGCACACGAAACAAACAATCCCGCAGCCCATATCAACATGATCACGTTCTTTATCAAATGCATATTTTAACTATTTACAGATACAACTTTTTATCTCACTCACAATATAAGCTACATCCTCATCCGTCACACAAGGCCCAGCAGGAATACACAATCCTTTCTCGAATAATTTCTCCGAAGTTCCATCCACGTAACAAGGACTGCCCGCAAACACCGGCTGCAAATGCATTGGTTTCCAGAGTGGCCGGGTTTCAATCCCTTTACGATCCAAGAACACTCTCAATTCTTCACAATCCACTCCTGTCTCCTCCTTATCTATTAGTATTGTACATAACCAGTAATTAGCATTAAACCGCTCGTCTGGATTCGATTTTAACTCGATCCCTTTCACGTTGGCAAATGCTTGTTCGTATAACTCATGTACATGACGATGGTGAGCCACATGCTCTTCCAATACAGTCATCTGTCCCAACCCGATCCCGGCACAAATATTACTCATCCGATAATTATAACCTATCTTCTCATGCTGATAGTAAGGGTACGGTTCCCGAGCCTGCGTAGCGTAAAACATCGCCGCCTTTTTCGCCTTTTCATCAGGGACAATCAATGCCCCGCCCCCCGAGGTGGTGATCATCTTGTTCCCGTTAAAACTCAACGCCCCGAACTTCCCGAAAGTACCGCATTTCTGCCCCTTATATTCCGATCCCAACGCCTCTGCGGCATCCTCCAACACGGGGATCCCATATTTCTCGGCCACAGCACAAATCTCGTCCATCTTTGCCGGCATCCCGTACAAATGCACCGGGATAATCGCTTTCGGCTCCCGTCCGGTTTTTGCGATCCGGTCTCGTATAGCTTCCTCCAGCAACACGGGATTCATATTCCAAGTATCCTCTTCCGAGTCCACGAAAACAGCCGTTGCTCCCAAGTAAGTCACCGGATTCGCTGATGCGCAAAACGTGAAACTCTGGCAAATCACCTCGTCCCCCGCTTGCACACCCAATAAGATCAATCCTAAATGCAACGCCGCCGTCCCCGCACTCAACGCCACCACCTGTTTTCCCTCATTCTCAATTTTCAACTTTCCATTTTCAATTAGAAAGTCCTGCAAGGACTTTTCAAAAGCATTCACGTTCGGTCCCAATGGAACCACCCAATTCGTATCAAACGCCTCTTTAATAAAGTCTTGTTCCTTGCCGCTCATGTGTGCCAAGCAAAGATAAATTCGTTTTCGATCCATACATGTAAACAGTAAACGTCCCGCCACGGGCCATCACGAGATTCATTCATCCCGTCCCGCTTGAAACTCTATATTGAAATTTTTTTAATAATTATCTTACGTACAATTCTTTTATTCCTTGCAATTCCCTCTTTAAATAAGAATCCAACCACTCATAATACATTTTAATCTTCCCGTCTCTTCCTTTCTCGTTTTTCAACTTCTCTTTTAATCCAATTCCACGTTGAAACACCTCTTTTCTCACGGGATCAATGCGTTGTAAAATTCCAGTTCCCTCTATATTTTTTAATCCTGTTGTATTTATATAATACCTCATATCACCATAAGTTGCAGCAATAAGTGTTTTTTTCAATTGAAGAGAAAAATTACAAAGCATAGATTTTTTCTCTCCGTTCCCTGTAATTATTGAAGGCAATTCTCCCGAGGTCGACAACCAGACAGGTATCGCCACCGATGTCAAAGGGAAACCAATTATCGTCCACATCGTTGTCATCCCCGAATCTTCATTATTTTTCACCCCTTGAATGACAGCAGCAGCACTTGTGGAATAGCGATTTATACAATCCTGAAAATACATATAATGTTTCTCATGTTCCCGTGCATTTTCAAAATCTTGAAGTTTCTGCCCACTTAAAGAATTTTCCAAAGAAAAACAAACAGAATTCAATAAAAAATTAATATCCAATCTTTTACCTCCATAACGTTCTAATATTTTTTCAACTGTTTTATAACGTATATATCCATGCCCTTTCCCCTGCAAACCGGATAAAGAATAGTTCGTGCGTATTAAATAACCATTAGGAGCAACTCTGGCATCATTTACATCATAACAAACATACGTGAAATTATTCGTCTCAAAATACGCCCCATTCCCTCTCGCATCAATAACACCAAAATTCACCCGAAAACCATGAGGTTTAGGATAATTCTTCAAAAAAGACTCAAACTCCTCCACGGACGCACAATTAAGTAATGCCTCCTTCATAAACACCCCGGACATATTCGTCTCAACCCGAACGGAATCACGCAAATTTCCTGAATCAGTACTCATAATTGCAAATCCTTCTGAATTATATCCCATCCAGATCGTTTTATTCTCCTTATACCCGGCATTTACAATCGCCATAGCCGAATATTTCCCGCCAGACAAATAAAGAACTTTCTTATTCAATTGTTGCTCATTGTCAAAATGTTTCCACATTAACGGACGCCCATCTTTTGTCACTTTCCCCGAAATAATAGCAGAAGTACAAGCTCTACTTTGATAAACAAAACAAACAAAAAATATAAACAAGAAAAATTTCATTTCAAACGATCTTTATTTGATTTATCTCTCAATTATTTCACTACACGCCTTAATGTACATCTACCACCGTCATCTGAAATCAGATCAAAACCAGAGGACAAATACAGATTGAATGCAGCAACATTATCTCTATAGACAACCAAATCTACATTCAAAAAATTTTTCATTTTAGCGTAATGCACAACAGCATCTATCAAGCGATAAGCTAAACGTTTCCCTCTAAACTCTTTTTTCGTATGCACTAACGTAATAAAACCTTTTCGACTCTCAACATCATAAAAATACGAAGCCACAATTCCTGCCACATGACTGCTTGAAACAACGACAAACATGGTCGATAACCGACTAATTTTCTCTGCAAAAGCGACCAAATTTACTCGCACACTAAGTGGTTCATAAAAATCACTATCATAATCACAAACGTATTGATAAAAAAACTCTTCTCGAGGCTGCCCGATATAAATACTCACATCTTCATTTATCTGAAGTTTGGATTCTACACCCCTGAATACATTTTCTACCTCAAACATAATTAATTGGTCGATTATTTACATATCTGCCGTTGTTGGCTAAGTTTACTGGTTACCTGATCTCCCGTAATAACTTGAACATCCTTACGTGTAATCACATTCACGACCGTACGTAATACAATCTTTATATCCAAGCATAATGAAAGATGCTCAACATAATACACATCCATTTCCAACCTTTCATCCCAAGAAAGATTATTCCTTCCATGCACCTGTGTATATCCCGTAATACCTGGTCTAACTACATGTCTCAACTTTTCTCGCTCCTTATAATAGGGTAGATATTCTGTTAGCAAAGGACGAGGCCCGATCAATGCCATATCACCCATCAATACATTAATGAATTGAGGAAGCTCATCTATAGATGTTGCCCTTATGAATCGTCCAACAGAAGTTAAACGCTGTACATCCGGAAGAAAATTTCCATGCTCATCCCTCTCATCTGTCATTGATTTATACTTGATTATTTTAAAAATTTTCCCATTTTTACCCGGGCGGGATTGGCAGAAAAAAACACCAGCTCCTTTATTCGCAAAATGCAACCAAATGGTAATAATCAACAACAAAGGACTCAAACAGAGTAGGACCACCAATGAAATAAAAAAATCAAACAAGCGCTTAAAAAAATACTTGTACATAATCACTCATAAGAAACTAACAATTCACTTTCTCTATCCAAAATAATAGGTTCTATATCAACGTCTCTCAAGAAAATATAAGGTTTTTCATAGTGATAATAAGGTGCTCGTTCTATCCCATAAGCATTCCCCGCCTCTATATAACGCATGGAATCTCCAACCAAGTCAAAACCGATTTCAGACATAATCCCGGTATAAGCCATATGGCGAATATTACACTCCGTCACCTTCATATTTCCTTCCCGATCTTCCTTCAAATCGAAACTCAATACACCATGAGCCTTTAAGTTCAATTTATTACAAATATATTCAATACAGCTATTACAAAACGACAAGATTCGATCCTCATTCAAAAAACGTCCAAAAGAAGTATTACCAGTAACTTTAGAGGGCACCAAATTAGCCATCACATACTCTGCGCATTCCAATGCAGCACCCTTTAAGTATTCTCCATCAATATATAACATCTGTGTGGCAAGATGGCGTCCAGTCAAAAATTCACAAACAGTAAATTCGGGAATTTCTTTATTGATAAAAAGCCAAGATTTATAATTATCAATACTATCCAATCTTAACGAACCAAGTCCCCCGGAACCTTTCGTCGCCCTTATCCAACAAGGGAAACCTATTTCTTTCTCAACCTCTTCAAAATGTGGATTATCTTGAGTGACCTTTATCGTCTTGGGAATATACACAGAACCATTCAAGATGTCTGCCATGATCGATTTGTCCATCAAAGTTGTTGCCAATTCTAACGGTGGTATAAAAGTAGGACAAGGGTAAGTGCCATGTTCCTTACGATACACTTCCCAGCCAATAACTTCAACTTCCGGTTGCACAAAAGCATAATCAATGGATTCTCTCTTGATAAGGTTTATCACGAATTCCCAATAAGCAGGATCATCCATCCTTGGGGCAACATATCCTTTGTCAATTAAGCCTTGCATATAAAAGCCCAATGCTTTCGGATTCGCATCAATACCTATAATCTTATAGTTGGGATAACGCTTTTTTATAAATCGAGCTATGGAACGAGGAGTCATTCCACCAATACCTGTAATTAAAATTGTTTTCATTGGTACAATAATCTGATTAGATATATTTTGATAAAATCTTTTTCAATCCTGTTCCTGCCGGCATTTGCCATACTCTTGCCCCCCAATCATGATTTCCTTCAATCAGAATAGGCCCATCTTGCTTTATGGCAACATCCCAACCTATTGATTTATTATCACCGTATTTAGAAGTAGCATTCACGCAAAGTTGCCGCACCTCTTTCCAATAAGGAACTCTAAAACCCTGAATTTTCATATTTGAAACAGGATGAACCTTATAATCTGGTAACGTAATATCAAACGACACTCCGTCCGATTCTATTACTCCTGTTTCCACGTTTATTTTAGCAGTAATTCCACCGGAAGATAAATTATCAGTATTTTTATAAATCCCCATTCTTAAGCTAGCTCCGATAATATCAACACCTCCGTCTTGATTCAATTGCGTGATAAAACGCACCGTATTTAAACTATTGGGAGCCAATCGTTGTAAATCATCATGCTGATAAACAAACTCTTCTAAAATATCAAAATGTAACTCTTGAGCAAGTTGCAGTATCTTTTCAGGAGTATTTCCCGCAATTCTCAAAATTTTCACGTTTTTCCCTCCACCTCCCGTGGAACCTTTCAGAACGATCTTCTCTTTCCCCGCAATAAATGCAGCAATATCTTTAACAGATCCTAACAAGGGATTCATCCACGAACGTCCTAAAAATTCCTTATAAGCATCGAAAAACTTAATTTTATCAGATAGTATCACTCGTTTTTGCGGTGGATTATTTTTCTTCTGAAACTCATACATAAAACCCATCGAAGCATACTCTCGCCTCTCTTTCATGGGCTTTTTGTAAAAACCATAATAATAGTACTCGTGAAAAGCCGTACCCAATCTTAACGTTGTACAAATCATATCCCATATCTGATACCCACAGGATAAACCGTAAGCTTTCTTTACGAAATTACGATGCTCTCTCAATTTACTCCAATTGGTAATCTTGAGATAGTAACAAAAATAAATGAGATGTTTCATGTTTAACAAAATATCTAACAATTGATTCTATTCTTCAGCAGCCTTCTTATTCAATTCGCTAATTCTTCAAGATAGAATTTTTACCACAATTCGCTTTATAAGTATAGGCCCCAAAACCAACAATGAGAAGTATATACAAATAACAATACCAAAACATCCAAGCTCTATGCAAAAAAATAATAACAATAATTGGTAAAAAAAGGCACAAGTACCTCACTCTTACTTTCATAAATATGACATAAAACGTCAAACAAACCAAAAGCAAGCCGATAAAACCACTATCATATAAAAACTCCCGATAATCGGACAAAACTACATTTTCATTCACTTCCAAAGCAAACGTTCCATGCCCCCATAATAAAAGAGGAAAAGAGGATTTCAAAAATTTATCATAAATAAATAGAGCCGTATTATTCGTTCTACCATCCAATATATTTACTTCTTCCACACCGAAATTCCTTCCGATTGAATATTCCCACACGGCATTTAGCAAAACACTATCGGCTAAAATCAAAAATGCAAGTAAGATCACAACCGCACAAACATACCATTTCCAATGAAATTTCCGAATGATAAACATATTATACACTTCTAAAATTACCAAGATCACAAAAAAGGCAGTTGAAAATGTCATACATCCACAAATTACTAAAATTGGAGTTCGCTTAGCATATAATAATTTTTCCATGGACAATGTTAATCCTAAAAGAATTCCAAAATGCCCCGGCTCCGTCATAGGTCCCGTCGTTCTTAAAAAGTGGAAACCGCCTATATCAAAAATAATAGTATCATACGAAAGAATAAAACCATATACTCGGTAAATAATGTGTTTGTTCAAATGGGCAGCAGAAACCGGTTCCATTTCAAAATAAGGTAGAGCATTAGCGGGAAGAAAAAGTAATAAAACAGACAATAAAACAGAACTGGCTGCAAAAAAAATCATCATTTTCCGGAAATAATCAAATGTAATATAATACACTTGATTATCAAAAAAAACAATAAATACGCTTGTCAGTAAAGGTAGAAATATCTTAGCAGTCCAAGAATGTCCACCTACAGGTAACCCAAAAGAAACCCCTAACAAAAAGAAAAGAAAAGCAAGAATATACCGCTGTTTTGTAAACACTAATTGTCTTTGCATATACGACAGAGTAAATACAAGTATCATCAAGAACAACGATAAATAATGCAACATTATTTCCATTGGCAATAATCTCAAAACAGGGGGACCGATCATTACCAACAAACAGAAACACAAGAACAATGCTCCTATCTTCTTTACATTTATTTGTAACAAATCATTCATCTACAAACATAAAAAAAACACTCCTACCATTCAGTATATCAAACAATAAAATATTTTTCAAAAGACTTAAGACCTCCATGAACAGCTTGCAACAAAGAAATCTCCCACAATCCATTACCCTCAATAAATACCGGTCCCTTTTCTGTTATGGCTATATCCCAACCGACAGAATGACATCTATACATCTTTGTATGTAATTCTAGTGCGAGGTCAACAGCCTCACGGAAAAAAGGTATCTCATAATCCTTAAATACGACACCCGAATCCAAGTGCCTTTTAGTTATCGTCCCATATTGTGGCTTTAAAAAGCCATTTTCCAATAACCTACCTTTTTGCATGTCTATTCCAACAAACGTACCTCCTTTCGCCCAGTTATCCACCGAACTACCTTCCCTTCCGATTCTAAGCCCAGCACCAAAAGGAATAACCTTTCCCTCTTTAGTCATAACTGTTTGTAATCTTATCGAATTTAGTGTAGATGAACATAATGCTGCCATTGCAGGATGCTGATAAACTCGTTCTTGAATCAAATAATCTGCAGATAAAATCACCTCCAACAATTCATCCAGCGTCACGATATGACCATTTTTATAAATCTGTTTATTTTTCACCTGCAAAGAGAATACCCCATTCCCCAACTGTCCATCTGAGGGTTTCGCAAAAGCATCCATATCCATGGAAAAAAATATTTTCAATTTCTCTCTATCTGTCACTCCCTCTATGTTTACGAATTTAGAGTCCATATATATGATATTCCGCCCTTTTACAAAGCAGAGCACTTTCGGAGTAGGGATACCAAAACTATTTAAAAATATACTGAAATAGAACTTATCCGCAGTAATACTCCTTCCATGAAATATTCCATACACAGGATTAATCGTATTTAATCGATTTACTTTTTTTTGGAAAAGGTAATATGGAACAATATATGAAAAACATATTTCCCGAATTGACATGTTTTTCCTATCAAATCCATAGGTAAAATAATATGGTTCAAAATCTCCATATCGCAAAATAAAATACAATTGCTCTAAAAATATTCGAACACTCGATTTATGTTCATACTCCATATAATAAGATGGAGCTATTATATAACGATCATAATGTTTTATTAAAACAATAAAACTTTTCAATCTTTGATATAATCCTCTCATAAAATATATTACAATTTAAACTTCCGCAATGTAAAATATCAACAAACACATTTTATGCTGTTCTAAATTTTTTAATCACCTCAACTCCCAACATCCGGAATTGATTAAACGAACTTAAATTAAAAACACTTGACAAGCTTAAATAAAGAATCATGAAGATAATCGTAACGCTTAAGCCTTCGAAATAAATATTCAAGACGACAAGATTACTCAAGAAATAGGTAATAACAAAAGTTAACAAAACAGTAATAATTATTGGGAATAAATCTTTTATCTGAGATTTAATCCTATACCCCACATATCTTGATACGAGATATGAATTTATAAAATAAAGAGAATACGCTGTCAATACCCCTCCCCACAATAATCCATACATACCAAAACAAATTAATCCTCCTATATTAAGTATCAAACCTAAACTTCTTTTTATAATAGTCCATTTTAAAAGGATATCACTTCTCCCAATTGCAGCAACCGCATTATAATTTATCATTTGCAAACAAATAGCCATTCCTGCAATACAAAGAATCTGGAAATAAGGAACACTCGCAACCCATTTGTCTGAATACAATAAGATGATAAGAGGTTTTGCTATAAGAATTAATAACATCATCAACGGGAACACAAGAAAAGCCAATGAAGTTATGAATCTTTGTAACACTCTAATCATAGATAAATTATCGTTTTGAAACTCAGAAAGAACAGGATAAGCAACTTGATTAACCACACTGGAAATACTTGTGGATGCAATCTCTTCTAATTTTCTTGCTTGCGTATATAACCCCATTATTGCCGGCGAAAAAAATTTTCCTATCAATACTCCATGTATATTATCACAAAACGTATTTATCAAACTTGATAATAATATAAATCCACCAAATCCAAATAATTCCTTAAAAGATTTTTTTGAAAATAAAAAAGACGGAACCCATTTATTGAAACTCCAAAACAAGATGGCATTAAACAAACTAAAAAGCAATTGTTGTGCGACCAAAGCCCATATTCCCCAGCCTATCCATGCAAGAACAATTGTTATTACAACAGAAAGAAGCGATGCGGTTAAATTCACAGACGCTATTAATCTAAATCTCAATTGTTTACGCAATTGATTACATTGAATTATACTTAATGCATTTAAAATCAACACACCTCCTTGAACTCGCAACACGGGAGTTAACAAAGAAATCTCATAAAAGTCTGCAATAAAGGGGGCTGTAAAAAATAAAATTCCATACAACACAATAGATAGAAATAAATTCCAATAGAATATTGTAGAATAATCTTCTTGTGTAGGTTCTTTCTTTTGAATCAACGCCGAACCAAACCCTCCGTCTATAAATGTGTTGGCAACCGCAATAAAAATCAACAACATCCCAATACACCCATAATCGTCCGGAGTTAATAGTCTTGCCAAAACAATATTTGCAACAAAAGCTATAGCCATTGTTCCAAACTTTTGCATAAAACTCCACAACATCCCTGAAATCGTTCTTTCCCGTAAACTATCAGACATCACTTATTTCCCAATGTTTCTTTTATAATCATTCCAAATTCCTTTCCGATTAGTCAATTGTACTAAAATTGGATCAGGCCGACTATTCCCTTCTAAAATAATAATTTCGCTATTTTTCCCTATCACTACATCCCAACCGACATGCCTAACCTGAGGTAACACTCTCGAAGCTTCTGTCACAACAGCAAGTATTTTATCCCAATGTTCAATCTTATATCCGATAATCTGTTTACTCGAATACGGATGACATAAATAAGTCTTATAATTTGTATCTATCCCGGGGGATACTACTATCCCTGTTTCCACATCTACACATGCAGCAATTCCCCCGTTATGAATATTATCCGTATGTGAACCATTGTTCCCCCAACGTACTGCTGCACCCATAATCCTCGTAACTTGGTCTGCTCCCAATAACGTATAAATTCTCAAGGTGTTTATTGCGTGAGGATAAAAAGATCTCATCTCGTCACTTTGGACTAACAACTCTTCCCCAACCCACCTTTCTTTTGTTTTTTGTAGTTTTGTCTGCAATGATGTAAACCATTCAAATAAATCATCTTCTTTTGCAATTTTAACAATTTCAACTCCACCTCCTTCACTTCCTAAAGTTGGTTTTATTATCATTTGCTTTTCTTTTAATAAATCAAAAAAAACATTAAATTCACCAAAAGAACAAGTACTTAAATTAATCCAACGACGTTTTATAAATCGATCATATAACGTATTAAATTCTATTTTATCAAAGACCAAACGCCGATATTCTTTTTGGTTACATATATTATAAATTCTATCCCGCTTACCTCCTACGATGAATTCTTTTCTGCCAGACCGTCTCAATTGATCAAAACGATAATTCCAATACTCTTCAACCCCTAATTTATAACATCCATAGGCAAACATATAATCCACCAAATAATACACCTTCCACCACCAATTTACCTCATCAAGCATCAAATCCCTCAACCGACAAAATTTACAGTATCTTCTTTTCCACTCTTTCATCACGTTTATTTTTTAGATTGACGCACCATTTCCAATATTTCATCCGTATAATTTCCCAATGCAGGGCCTATCAATTGGTATACTCCCGGAGAATGCAAGTTCAATTCAATCAACACGACCTCATTATTGTCATTCACCGTAAAATCCCACCCGATTATTCTCGTGTAAGGCAATGTCATGTGCATACTCTTAGCTTCATCTACAATTTGTTGAAATAGCGGAACAACAACACCATCATATTTCAAACCAAAATCATTCTCTTCATATACACCCGTGGGATTTATCCCGTATGCCGGAGATTTCAATTTACCGGAATTCTCTATCTCACAAAAAACGCCACCTACTGAAACATTATCAACTTTTGAACCTTTACGTCCCATCCGAAGCAATGAAGTTAGTACCACCACTTCATTTTCCCTTCTAAATGTTGTTAAGCGCACAGTATTCAAGGATGTCGGATTCAATCGGCTCAATTCCGGATGTTGTATCACGGCTTGTTGCACGATAAAATTCTTTTTATATTTTTTGAATAACTCCTTTACAGAACAATTGTCACTATCTGTCTTCCCCTGAACAGACGAGAAGCGAATAACACTTTTACCTTGGGCACTCTCTACCGCCTGTTTGATAATAGCATCAGACAAATTAGAACATATATTTAGCGCCCGCTCTTCTGAAATGACTTTCATTCCCTCGTAATAAAAACCATTTATATTTTTCACAATACTTTTTGGCTGAAGTACGTCAGGGAACAAACGTTCAGTGAAATTCTTATCCGCATACGCTTTTGTCACGGAACGATCATTCATCAAAGGCAAAATATCGGCATAATATAAACCTAACGGCACGTATTTCGGAGTGAAACATCCATTTATCGAATAATAATACTGATGCCAACGTGGATTTACAGCATTCCCCAAATGTTCTTCATAATAAGAACGGATCTCTTCTTTCTCTTCTTTTGACAATTTATTCAGTTTCACCCCAGAAACCATTTGTTTATATATCCTTCTCTTTTGATATTTTACCCATTCTTGAGACAACTTTTTCATTGTCGCCTTGAAAAGATGTTTTACACTTTTCTCCATAATACAATTTTAACGATATTTTTGAATCTCCCTAAGCAAACGAATTACATTGCTCCGATGATTTTTATTCCGTATATATGAATAAACTAACTTAGAATTATTACTCAATAAAGCTTTAACCACACTTTTCAAACACCCCAAAAAATTAGTTCGCAAACCGACAGCAACAAGAGATGAAACCATCCCTCCCATATATTTTGTTTTCCACAAATTATCCGTTTCTTGCCGAACTTTCGGTTCATAAAGCTTACTTTCCTTCAAAAGGTCACAAATCTCTGTCGTATGAATCAACATCTTCTCTGAAGTATCAATACTAATTTTTCTGTTTCTATCATTCAATATATTGTACACTTCAAATTTTAGTGAATTATTTTCCTCCCTAATCTCCAATACCACAGCTAGACCATTATACCAATATCGTTTAGATGTCTTATAATCAGGTGTATTTTTAGAATTAAAAAAGAAATTCCCCAAACTATAAAAAATCGGCCTACCTTTATACACCTCCCAACCTTGCGGCACATGCGGATGATGTACAAACACGCCATCAGCACCATAATCTACAAAATCTCGATAACGCTCTCTTTGTTCCGGAAGCGGAATATCTATATATTCAATCCCATCATGCAAATAAATAAACAAATAATCTACTTTACTCTTGGTTTCCAAAATCAAATGATTCACCCGTAAATGATCCATTTCCGCACAACCAAATTTACTAGTACTTAAATCCCAAGCACCAAAACTCGCATAAGTCAAGGCCAAAATTCCAATAGAAATACCATTCACCTCTGTTATTTCCACTTTATAAGCCTCATCAAATGTTCCCGCACCAATTACTTTCGCCTTACGAAAAGCTCTTTGGGTCGCCAAAAATCCATCATCACCATAATCAAAAGCATGATTATTTGCCAAGGAGATGACATTGAAACCCATGTTTTCTATAAAATCTGGTACATCCGGGTGCTGCTGTATATTAGGCGGTATTTTATTCAATTTTCTCCCATCACTCTTCACCGGTCCTTCAAAATTACATATTTTCAAATTACAAGAATCAATTAACGATCTTAAATCTGACGCTATGGAAATAAAAGATGAAGATGGAGTAGAACAAAAATCTCCACAAATAAAAAGCCTTACCTTATTTTTTGACATACAAAATTGATTTCACATTTACGACTTATAACCTCCCCATTTTATAAGAAACCTTTCCTACATCTTCCAACTTCTTCCATTGTTTATAACAATCTTGAATTTCCTTTTTCCATCCATACCCCAAAAACAATTGCCCTGTCCTATCCCAATAGTCATTAAACTCCACAACTAGAGGTCCTTCCGGAGTTATTGCGATATCCCAACCAATGGCTTTCAAATAAGGTATTGATTTCTGAAATTGAATAATTTCATCTGTTATTTGCTTCCAATTTTCGATAAATACCCCCTCCAAAAGAGTACCACTATCAGGATGATGGGTTATGGACCGAGTTTCTCTCCACTCATCAAAAAGAGTTACATTAAAAATTCGTCCAGTTTTAATATCAACCCCAGCATCAACATTACCACCAGCACCCGCATTATCAACACAAACTCCCGCCCGACCAAACTTCATCCATATCGCAATAATCTTTACATCTCCCGTTGGATATAATGTAGTCATAAAGCGAATGGTATTCACAGAGGATGAGTTAAATGAATCAAACTGTTTGGTCTGATATATTTTACTTTCAAAAATAAGTGGCTCGTATTCTTTCAATCTATCCTTCAAACAAACTTTACGACCATCAAAAAGATGTAAGATACAATCTTTATCTGTATACTCTATATCATTTACAACGATAACTCCATCTCCATGAGATGTTTCTGTACTCTTAATGACACAAGAATGTATATTTTTAGACTTCAATATTGCTAATACGGAATCATAATCACAAGCAATATGATCATTTTTTACTCTTCCTTCCGGATGATAGTAACAATACAACTCCGCTTTCCTGATATTATTTGCCCCTAATATTAAATGAGATAGATATTTATTACGAGCTAATATATAATACTTTTTAGGATTTAACAAATTCAAACAAGGACGCTGCTCGACTCCCGACAAAAAAGAATCTCGAAATTTTTTCCCTCGACTTTCAAATTTGAAATTAGAATACTCTTCTATACTGATACCTTTTTCTTTTTTTAATCGTATAAAATCTCGCAATAAAAAGAAATACCCCTTTCTAGAATCCTTATGAACATCTTGCAAAAAAGACAAAAATACTTTTATTTTTCCCACTTTTCTTCCCATAATAAAGTGCAATATCATTTAAATAGTCAACAAACCTCATTCAGAATATGCATAATCTCGCAAATAAGCAAATCGTTCCGTCAACTTTCCATTCTTCAAAATCGTGGCACGATTTATCACATCACTCTCATCCGTATTGCCACGTAACATATCATTAATGACATGCTTCACGAGAGCTTTTCCAAAATAATCACTCGTGTCTAAAGCCAATGCGTTAGGCAATGTATCAACAGCCATTACCGTCACATTACTTTCAGAAGAAAACGCAATTTCCTCCATTTCAGTACAAGGATTATAATCATAGAATGGGTCTTTATGTGTCGACGGACGAAGTGTTGATTGTACACTTCCCATGATATCACAAGTAACATCTCCGATAATTTTAATCTTTACCTCCGGATTACGTAAATTCTCCTTCCCTAAATAAATCGGATCTTCAGGTCCCCAATAATGGCAAGGAATAAATATATCGGTAACCTTAGCAAAACGTAAAAAATTACTTTTATATAATTCCGGATGAGAATGAAATTCCTCTCGATCAAAAATAGATTCATCATCTATACGACAAACCGTATCAGGCAACTTTGCCACAGTATAAACGGGAAACTCAAATTCCTGCTCTAAAAATTCTCGTGGAGAAACTTGCTTTATTCCAACCTCATCCAAAAAGTGTTGTGCCCCATGCGATACCCGACCATTACCAGTTACAATAATTTTTAATGCAGGCAACTCCACAACCTTCACTTCACTCTGCATCCGGATCAAGGTGAATTGTTTATCCGGTTTGGGTAATTCAAACGTCCTCATGCGCAAACCGTAAGCCCGCAACGTATTGTATACCCCAACGACACCAGCCCACCAACCAAAAGCACACAATCTATATCCCTTTTCATCAACCAAATATTCGTAATCAGAAAAAGTAATATTCAATTCCATCATTCTTTTCAACAATGGCTTATTGTAAGGTTGCATTTTAGCTATATGACCAAAGAAAAAATAATGCTTGTTAGGTATTAAAGATTCAATGTCAGCTTCTTTTATCCCGAAAAGAACATCACAATCATCCACATGATCAACCAACCTAATCCCTTTCAAAGCATACTCTTCATCTGAATACACTCTAATATCACTCTTTTGTACTACAAATTCAACATCAGGAAACTTTTGCTGCAAATCAACGATCTCTTGAGGTGATAATGCCACACGATTGTCTTCAGGAACTTTTGTTTCTTTAATAATACCAATTCTCATAATTATTCAAGCAATAATTGTTATTCTTTTTTATCTAACTTCTCAAACTCCGAATTCCTCGACTTAAACTCCGGCACCACCTGTTTCATCAATCGCACGGAATCTTCCACTTTCACCGCCAACGCCAATTCTGCCAACTTATCATAAGTCTCTAACACCTCTTTACGCTTGTACTCCCGAACTTTAGCCACCCGAATCTTATCATGTCCCGTGGGTACAGTATTTTCCTCGTTACTTAGTACTTCCTCGTACAACTTCTCTCCCGGTCTCAGACCGATGAATTTGATTTTGATATCTTCATTTGGCGTATATCCGGCTAATCGAATCATTCTTTCTGCCAAGTCAACAATTTTCACGGGATCTCCCATGTCAAAAACAAAGATCTGATTTCCTGTGCTCATCGTCGCCGCATTCATCACCAAACGACATGCCTCCGGAATCGTCATGAAAAAGCGAGTGATTCTCGGATCGGTTACCGTAACCGGCCCACCTTGTTCTATTTGTTTTCGAAAATACGGTATCACACTACCGTTACTTCCCAACACATTCCCGAATCGGGTGGTCACGAACCGGGTCTTTCCCCTGATCTCTCCTCGTTCCATCGCCAGCCCCAAACTCTGCACATATATCTCTGCCAAACGTTTCGATGCCCCCATCACGTTAGTCGGGTTTACCGCCTTGTCCGTCGAGATCATCACCATCATGTCCACCCCGTACTCCACACAAAAGTCTGCCACGAGTCTCGAACCAACCACGTTCACCCGAACGGCTTCGCAAGGGTTCTCTTCCATCAACGGAACGTGTTTATAGGCCGCAGCATGAAACACCACCTGCGGATGAAATTTCTCAAAAGCTCCTTGCAAACGCTCTTTCTGCCGGACATCACCGATAAAAGGGGTAAATTTTAGGCTTGAAAAATTCCGTTCCAATTCAAGACGGAGTTCATGCATCGGGGTCTCGGCATTATCAAACAATACCAAATGAGCTACACCAAAAGTTGCCAATTGACGACACAACTCGCTACCGATACTTCCGGCTGCCCCCGTTACCATCACGACCTTTCCGGCAAAATTCGCCTCAATCTCCTTTGTGTTTATCTCGATTTCCTCCCTACCAAGCAAATCCTCGATCCGGATTTCTCGGATAACAGTTTTCTTCAACCCGTCACCCAAAACGTTTATGGGTGGAGCCACCAAGTTTTTCACTCCATAAGCCTGACAGTAACGTACCAACCCTTCAGCCTCCCGTTGAGCTGTTTCCGGAGAAGGAAATAGCAGACCATTTATATTGTATTTCTTCACGAAACAAGCAAAATTAGCCTCGTCTTCAAAATAATAAACCGGCAGTTCCGAAATGGAGTAAGACTTAAGTCGCTTATCCGGATTCACGAATCCCACCACGTGATAATGCTTACTCGTGTGCATCCTTTTCTTCAACGCCACACTTTTATCATCCGTCCCGTACACCAGCACCCTCGTTTTACTTGAACGATACAGCGATATTACCAAATCATAAACAAGCACAAGCATCACCCGGAACCCGATAAGAACCACCGTTGTTACCAGAAAATCAACAAGAAAACACGCAAAAGCATGGTTATTGAACATCCGGGAAACAACAAGAGAAACTAATCCTAATAAAAGCATCTCCTTAAAAAAGATCGCAACGCCCATCTTCCCGATACTTTTTATAGTGGCATGGCGAATTATATTTTTGTTCACTCCCAACGCCATAAACACGAGCAGACTGATCAAGAACGATCCCACAATAACGAACAAGTAAGCATTCCTTGACAAGTCGACAATAAAATTGTTTACAAAAAGAAGAGCCACGAATGAACTTCCCACGGACAACAAAATATCCACGAAAAGAACCGTCCAAGAATTAACGTACTTTTTTCTCTCGCACAAACGATCACAAATGGAATGAATGGAGTATCTCATTTATACCAAACTTCAAAAAGGAGCGTCCCCTCCGGTATTAATAGCTGATCCGGCTTAGAAGTACCGTTGAGGGAGACGCTATAACCGGGGGTTGCATCTCCCGGAATCTGAGATTTATATTGTGAATCACGTCTAAATTATTCCTTCTTACCATACAATTTGTCATGGATTGCAAACTCCCGCCTAGCCAAGATACAAAACACCCGGCCGAACAACTCCAGATCGTCACGAGTAGACAAGACAAAACGTTCTATCATTTCCTCCTCCTCCTGTTTTACACTGACGGCCAACCGAACTCTCTCTTCAGCCAATCGTTCCCGCTCCGGTTCCGGCAACTCCATTGCCCCGACAACATCTTCATAAAAACAGAATGTATCCCACCATGCCATCAATCCCTGACGGCCCAAATCACGAATAGAGCCAAGTGCCTCGAAAATCAGGCTACCGGCCAAAATCCCGTTCTCCATTTCCCCCGTGAAATAGTAACAACTACATAACAATCGGCAAATATTCGGAGTACGACACGGTAAAACAATTTTGTCACTTCCCCACGGGGTAAGTATGTCATAAGCCGCATCCAACGCCGTGTTTAAGAAATTCAAGTCTGAATATAACTGGTAAGCATCCATCAAATCCACCACGTAACCGGCCCGAACATCTGCAGGGAGATTTTTATTTCCAGCCAGAGGCTCTATAAACCGGGCGATTTCACGCACTCGTTCATGAATTTCATATGGTTCCCCGAAACTCTCTTCCAACCAAGGATAGATGCGAACCATCGAGTACACGGACAAGTAACCATGCAAGAATCCTGACAACGCCGGGGAGGGACAACGCCCCATTTCTAACTCACACGACCGTTTATACAATTCGTGAAATAAACCTTTTTCCATTATTTTGTATCACTCTATTCTTTCAAGAAACGAACTTGGAATATAAGAAGTAGCAATAGAGGCTACCCCATCCAAACGAATAATTACACGTTTATGATTTTTCAAACGTACCAACTCACCTTCCAATCCTTGCAAGGGACCTTTAATAACTCTTACCCGATCACCCCGTTTGATTCCTTTGTTCAAAACTTCCACGCTACCAGTTGAGAAATCCAACAAAAACATGAAATCCTGCATTTGTTTATCCGGAACGATCAGCGAATGGCGTCCCTCTATATCTTTCAAATAAACAATATTCAACGAATGATCATTTATCAAGGAAAAACTTGTTGCCTTATCCGTCCGGATAAATATTAACCCATGAATCAAAAGCACCCGGATCTTTTTACGTCCAACGGGTGTTTCTCGCACCTGTTCTTCCTGGGGCAAAAAATTCTCGATCCCCAGTTCATCCAGCTTTCTTTTGATCAATAATTCCTGATTTACACGGGTATAAGCAGCATACCAGTTTAACTTGTTACACGCAACCATTATTTTTATTCTTTCCCTATTTTCTAGCGAACGATGATTTCCTTTGTCTCTGTAATCCCCGAACACACGAACCGCCCGGACGCGCTTCGCGCACTAACCCTGTCACGGGTCCTGATTTACGGCCATGTGTTCCACGCACTTCACTTTACACAGCAACAATGCATGAAAGCTGTCTGCACGAACGATTCATTTGAATTAAAAAACGATCGTTTAATGATATTAACAAAGCAGATCTGTTAAATTGATAACCTAAAAGTGTAAATATCTAATTACAAGAATCCAAAAAAAATTGACAAATAGATGGTGATATTTAAAATTGATGTATATTTGCAGCGCATTAAACGATCGTTTTTCGATCTTTACAGCATACTAATAAACAACAAATTACCCCCTTTCCCTACCCAAAATTCTTTACAAAAAACAAATAATATTTTCTTGAAAAAAAACTATCCATTTAACACTATATATTCTCCATAAAGGCATACAAAAGCCACCGTAATAATCTCCTCTCTCCCATCTCACACCCTTTCATCGCCCTTTCATCGCCCATTGCCAATAGAACTACAAGTGTGAATGAACTCCCCTCAAAGACTTACATCAGATTATTACATGATTATTACTATCTTTTTACCAATAATGACATCAAAATAACCACGATGCAAAGGAACGTGTACTTTAAAGCAATAGATTGACCATTTTTCTCTACCTTTGTTCAGAATTAAAAGCAAACAAGATGCTAGACCATAAACTCACGATCTTTTATCACACGGCAAAGCATTTGAACACGACAAAAGCCGCCGAGATATTACGACTTTCCCAACCGGCCATTTCCAAAAGCATCAAGGAACTGGAAAAAGGATTGGGGATCACTCTTTTTGATCGCGAGAAAGGACGGTTGATGCTTACCCCTGCCGGAAAATACCTTTTGGAACAAAGCGAAGAACTGATTGAACGGGAACGCATCATCACCTTCAACCTGCAGCACATGAAAAAAGAGTTCTCCGGAACTTTACACATCGGAGCCAGTACCACGCTATCCCAGTACATTTTACCCGAATACTTGGCCCGTTTCCGGGAAACTCATCCCTATATCGAAATAAACCTGATCAGTGGTAACACCTACCAGATCGAGCAGGAATTGCTGGATAAAAACATCCAACTCGCCTTCATTGAAGGTGTACCCTCGCAAACGGACATTCACTACATCCCTTTTTTAAAAGATGAAATCGTCCTAGTTACCTCGGCCAAAAATGATTCCCCGGAATCGATCACGAAAGAACAACTGAAGACGTTAAAATTCGTCGTTCGGGAAGAAGGCTCCGGAACATATAATATTATCCAGCGCCAGCTATCCGCAGCCGGGATGTCTATCAACGAGCTAAACCAACAGATCGTTATCGGAAGTACCGAGGGAATCAAACAATACCTCAAACACTCCGATTGCTACGCCTTGGTCTCCGTGTTTTCCATCCAAGACGAATTGTCCTGTGGCCTGCTAAAAATCATCGACATCGACGACCTCGAAATCTCCCGTACGCTCTATGCCATTCACAAGCAGGGCACCATTGACCCCTACGCCGAGCTACTCCTGAGATTCTGCGAATCCCGAAATCGAAAATCGAAACGATGATAAGCGATTTAATCTAAATATGCACGTTACACGTGTACCGGGTAATATCAACAATTGGAAGTTTACTCCCTGCATCATTTACGGCTTTCATAAATACAAGACATTCCTGTTCTGTCATTTTCCCTCTACAATAGGCATAATACAGAAAATCCAGTGTTGTCAGATAAGTAATATCATTTTCAGAACAATACTTTCGTATATCCTTCAAATTACTACTTCCCAACACATCTCGATTATCCCTACAATAAACCATACAAGCACTTTCGCCCTTTCCCAAGGTTCGTTGTAGCAAAAAATATTCTTTTATTGATTCTCCTTTAGGAACGAAAAGTTCTTTCTTCAATCTTGAGAAAAAATGAAGATACTTATCTATGAAATCTTTCGTTTTGGAATTTTTGGAAATTTCATCATAAACTACATCTAATATCAAATATTCATATTCAGGAAATATAACCGGTAGTAGCGAAAAACGATCAGCCTCCATAAAATGAATAATCACATCAGCATCGAGTACTATCTTCGTTTTCCTGGGTTTCATCTATATTTATTTTATGAAGTAATTCGATATAATGACCTTCCGAAATTTTTCCTTGCTCAAATAAACCATGTGCCTTTTCCCCAAAATCACCAATAATCAATCCTTCATTTGCCGATTCATATAAAGCTGTATCATACCCAAAACACCGTGCAGAACTTTTTACTCCCAAAGCTGCAATCTTAGCACGTGTGACTTCTGTTATAAGCTTGATATTTAACAATCGATATAACAAAGCCGAACGGGAGACAGAAAAATAATGTTCAAGTTTCAAAACTGTCGCTATAGATATATTTTTAGTTGTCAACTCTGTCTCAGATATTAATTGGCATATACCAGTTTCAGGCATTAATAAGGAAGAAGCAAACATATCAGCACATTGCTCTACCGGATCCTTGCTACCATTCCCCGGATTACACTTGTGTGGTGTGGGATTTTCTTCTATATAAAGATGATACAATTCATGAGCAATCGTAAAATGTTGCCTTCCTTGGGATTGATTGGAATTAACGAGCATAAAGCGATGGCCCGATTTATCTTTTAAACACATTCCCGAAAAATTTTCAGACAATGGCCTAAAAATAGTAAGAATGTTCAACTTCAAAAGTAAACTTTTTAAAGCAATGGGTTCAGACAAACTAAGCCCATTATCCGAGCGAAACTCAGAAACTTGTTTCTCGATAACAAACTTATTCGGCCTCATGTTGTGCTATACGCTCCATTTTAAGATAAGACATCACAATATCCTTAAAAATTGCTATCTCCTTCAAATCATTCTCTTCTAAATCTGAAATTCTGAAAGCTGTAGCCATAATTTCATTGTCCGCATGAATACTATCTTCAAACAACACAAATGCTTCGCAACCGAATAAATTTGAAACATTTTCCAAAACATGATAAGGAATTTCACGTATTCCCCCTTCATAATTACTATAAGTAGAGCGTTCTACTCCTATAGATTTGGCAACCTCTTCTTGTGTAAAACCGGATAACTCTCTAATTTTCTTTAGATTTTCTCCAACAACTTGATTAATCATTTTCATGAATGTTCTCCTTTTATTTCTGTGGCAAAATTACTACTAATTTATCACGAACACAAATTTTGCCACATTTTTCTACAAAATTTACATTCTTATCTCAAATTTGCAGGGAGTAACAATGTATTACCTCTAGTTATACTATCTGAATATTTTTTATTTCCAAAATTCATACATTTGAAAGAATTTTGCACCGAACAAATAACTAAAGATTATGAGCAAAATTCAACTGAACAAAAATCAAAAGGAAGTACTTTTCATCGTAGCTTTATTCCTTGTACCATTCCTTGATCCGGGCTTTGCCCTTTTACTAGGTTTAATTTTATCGTTGACTATCGGTCACCCGTTCTTGGCAATCAATAGCCAAATCACTCATATACTTCTCCAAATATCCGTTGTGGGCCTAGGTTTCGGCATGAACGTAGAACAAGCCATCGAGGCCGGGAAAACAGGAATCCTGTTCACCATATTTTCCATCGTTGTTACCATCGGACTGGGATTATTCTTTACCAGCAAACTAAGGGTCAACCGGGATACCGGGTTTCTCGTTTCCGGAGGAACTGCCATCTGCGGGGGAAGTGCCATCGCGGCCCTAGCTCCCGTGATTAAAGCCAAGGACAAGGACATCACCGTGGCCATGGGAACCATTTTCATGCTTAACGCCGTGGCGTTATTCATCTTTCCCGTAATCGGCCGCTGGCTGGAAATGGACGATCATCAATTCGGGTACTGGTGCGCCATAGCCATTCACGACACGAGTTCCGTGGTCGGTGCTGCTAAAACATTCAGTAACGAGGCTTTAGCCATCGCTACCACGACCAAACTGATCCGGGCACTTTGGATCATCCCGGTTTCATTGATCGCCGCCTTCTTCTATAATAAAGGAACAAACACCAAATCAAAAATATCCATTCCTTACTTTATTTTCTTCTACATTGTAGCCATGATCATCGCTACCTACACGCCGCAATGGGGACATCTCTACACACAAATCGTGGGATTCGCCAAAGTCGGAATGTTATTCACGCTATTCCTTATCGGTGCAGGCCTCTCTAAAGATACCATCAAACAAGTAGGTTTCAAACCGATCTTGTTAGGTATCATCCTTTGGATTTGCATCAGCACACTATCGGCTAGCGTGATCATGCTACTATGATAGGGTTATAAAGTTCATAAGGTTTATAAAATCAAAGCGTCCTGTAAGGACGCTTTGTCTATTACAGCTTAAACAACCATTAAACACGGTCCGAAGGACTCCCGTCACTTTACAAACCTTATAAACTTTACGAACCTTATGAACCCAAATAATTTTTTTTCAAATCTTTTAAAAATAAGTAATACAGATAGTATATATATTTGGGAACGTATTGAAAATCATATCAAAATTATCTAACGAAAATTTTTATGACAATGCGTGCAAATTATTTTAATCTGTTACTGGTACTGCTGATGGGTGTTCTTCCCATACAACTGCAGGCCTCGGAATCCGAAAAAAATGTGATTCTGTACACTCCCTACACGAAAATCGCTGTTCCACCGGGAGAATCTGTAAACTACAGTATTGATGTTATCAACAACTACGATGTAGTTAAAAACGTGAATTTATCCGTGAAAGGACTGCCACGAGGCTGGAATTACGAATTGAAAGCCGGCACGTGGACCATTAGTGAACTGGCGGTCCTACCCCACGAGAAAAAGAACGTTTCGTTAAAAGTGGACATTCCGCTAAAAGTCAACAAAGGAACTTACCGTTTCACGGTGGTTGCCGAGGGACTTGGAGAACTTCCCATCGCAATCACGGTATCCAAACAAGGTACCTACCAAACCGATTTTATCACGAATCAACCCAACATGCAAGGGAACTCCAAATCCTCGTTTACCTTCAACGCCACGCTAAAAAACCAAACGGCAGAACAACAGCTCTACGCACTGATGGCGCAAGCCCCTAGAGGATGGAACGTAGTTTTCAAGGCAAACTACAAGCAAGCCACATCCGCCCAAGTTGAACCGAATGCCACCCAGAACATCACGATTGACATTAACCCGCCGGCCAACGTTGAAGCCGGAAGTTACAAGATCCCGGTACGTGCAACGACAAGCACCACCTCTGCCAAACTAGAGTTGGAAGTCGTGATCACGGGAACCTACCAGATGGAACTGACAACACCCCGTGGCCTGCTTAGCAGCGAGATCACCGCAGGAGATAACAAGAATATCGACTTAATTGTCCGGAATACCGGATCGGCAGAACTAAAGGACATCCAGCTATCTGCCAACAAACCGGTTGACTGGGAAGTAACCTTCGAACCGACAAAAATCAATCGCTTGAAAGCGGGTGAAACCGCTAACGTGACAGCCACGGTAAAAGCATCCAAAAAAGCTCTTCCGGGAGATTACGTGACTAAAATATCTACCAAAACACCGGAAGTAAACTCCTCGGCAGATTTCAGAATTGCGGTGAGAACACCCATGATCTGGGGTTGGATGGGCGTACTGGTCATCTTTGTCGCCTTGGGATGCGTGTACTACCTGTTCCGTAAATATGGAAGGAGGTAGATCATGAGCGAGCCTATCATCGAACTTCATGAGCTGACGAAAAAGTACGGGAAATTCACCGCTGTTGACCACATAAATCTCTCCGTCCAAAAAGGGGAAATATTCGGGATTCTCGGCCCGAACGGGGCCGGCAAATCCACGACAATCCTAATGATGCTCGGATTGACGGACCCGACTTCCGGAACGGTACAGGTCTGCGGGATCAATTCAACCCGGAACCCGATACAGGTACGGGAAAAGGTGGGTTACCTGCCGGAAGACGTCGGATTCTATGATGACATGACAGGTATCGAGAACCTGTTGTACACGGCCCGCCTGAACCGGATCCCGGAAGCGGATGCGAGAACCAAGGCCAAGGAATTGCTCGAGCGGGTAGGGCTACCGGTTGACACACAGAAGAAAGCCGGGAAATACTCCCGGGGTATGCGCCAACGTCTCGGACTGGCGGATGTGCTGATCAAACAACCGGAAGTGATCATCCTTGACGAACCGACATCCGGCATTGACCCGGCAGGGGTTCAGGAATTTATGGATTTGATCCGGCAGTTAAGAGAAGAAAACGGACTGACCGTGCTATTCTCTTCCCATCATCTGGATCAAGTTCAGCAAATCTGTGACCGGGTAGGCCTGTTCGGGGGAGGTAAACTCTTGGCAGAGGTCAACGTCAACGAGTTACAAAACGAGGAACACGGGCTCGAAAATATGTATAACCGTTATTTCGGAGGAGGAAAAAGCCATGAATAAAATACAAAGTCCGTTCTGGGTTATTGTCCGTAAAGAAGTGGCCGACCATGTCAGAAGCTGGAAATTCATTATCCTAATAGCCATTATCGCGCTGACTTGCATGGGTTCCCTCTACACGGCATTAACCAATATCGGGGCAGCCATCAAACCCAATGATCCCGACGGTTCATTCTTGTTCTTGAAACTATTCACCGTATCCGACGGCACCCTGCCCTCGTTCGTGATCTTCATTAACTTTCTCGGACCGTTATTAGGCATCGCACTCGGGTTTGATGCCATCAATTCCGAACAAAGCAAAGGAACGCTTAGTCGCATCCTGTCCCAACCCATTCACCGGGATTACCTGCTCAATGCCAAATTCGTGGGAGCCTTGATTGTTATCGGGAGTATGTTACTAACCCTGGCACTTCTGGTTATGGGATTCGGGCTAATAGCAATAGGAATACCGCCGACCGCAGAAGAGTTTTTACGCATTATAGCCTTTGTGGTAGTTAGTATTATTTACGTGGCCTTCTGGCTGAACTTATCCATTTTCTTTTCAATAAAGTTCAAACAGGCCGCCACCTCGGCTCTGGCATGCGTGGCCGTATGGTTATTCTTCAGCGTGTTTTACAATATGATTATCAACTTGGTCGGTAAAGCCATCAGCCCCTCGGCCATGGCTAGCGCCTACCAAGTCATCAGTTATCAGAAATTCATGCTCAACTTGTTGCGCTTTGCCCCGAGCATGCTCTTCAACGAGGCAACCACGACACTACTGATGCCCTCGGTTCGTAGCTTGGGCCCCTTGACCATGGAACAGGTTCATGGGGCAATCCCCAGCCCGTTACCACTGGGACAAAGTTTAATGGTCGTCTGGCCACAACTCTCGGGACTGATTGCCGCCACCGTCATCTGTTTCGCACTCTCGTATGGTTCTTTCATGAGAAAGGAAATCAGATCCCGATGATGCAAAGCGGAATGTCAAAAACAATTTTGACATTCCGCTAGTTTATAAACTTCACCAACTTTTTCCCCTCGAATTTGTGAATTCATAAAAACCACATTATCTTCGCACGACTATAAAAAACGAGTATGATTAAAACTTTTATACTGGCAGTTCAAACTGCTCCCGTAAACAACGCTGGAATGAACCTATGGGATATGGTCGTGATGGGCGGCTGGCTGATGATCCCCATATTTATATTGTCTGTTATCATTATCTACATCGCTTGCGAAAGATTCTGGCTTATTCGCAAAACAGGGCTAACGGATGTCCCTTTCATGGAAAAAATACAAGAAATCTTGAAAACCGGAAACACACGTGTCGCACTCGAAGAATGTGAAAAAGAAGGCTCTCCACTGGCACACACCATCGCCAAGGGAATCAAAATAAGTAACGAAGACCCGCAAGAAATTCGCCAGGCCATGGAAGACACGGCCAATTACGAGGTCGCCAACTTAGAACGAGGCCTTCCGACCTTAGCCACTTGTGCCGGAACCGCTCCCATGATCGGATTCTTGGGAACCGTGGTCGGGATGGTACAATCTTTTTACGATATGTCCATGGCCGGAAACAGCATCGACATAGGTCTCCTCTCCCGGGGTATCTACACCGCCATGATCACCACCGTAGCCGGGTTAATCGTCGGAATCATCGGACAGTTAGTCTACAACTTCTTGGTTGCCCGTGTTGACAAAATCGTTTTCCGCATGGAACACTACTCTTCTGAACTTATCGAATACCTCCGTACCAAAAAATAATTTTCAATTATATCGTCATGGCAATAAAACGTAAAAGCAAGATCAACCCGAATTTCAACATGTCGTCCATGACCGACATATTTTTCCTATTGTTACTATTCTTCATGATTTCCTCGACGCTGATCAATCCCAACGCTTTAAAATTATTATTGCCTAAAAGCACGAATCAAACTTCAGACAAACCTGTTACTATCGTGTCTATCGACAAAAACTACACGTTCTACCTGAACGAAAAAGTAATCCCGTTCTCCATGCTGGAGCGTCGACTCGTGGAAGAACTACGGGAATTGGAAGATCCGTGTATCTCTCTTCAAGCAGATAAATCTGTTCCCTTAGAACAAATCGTGAAGGTGATGAACATTGCCAAAGATCACAACTACCGCCTTATCCTAAGCACGGAACCCGAATAGCCTCTAAAAATTCATACTACCGGATTAACACAGAACAGGTTCACGAAAAAAATAATCGTGTAGCTGAAACCTATCGTCCAAGTCGGCGTATACAACCTCACAAGTGAGCAAAACTTGACATTTATCGCTTGTAATGATTATCTCGTTGTAGATAAATATATTAGCAACAATTGTTAAACTAAAACTAACACAGTATGAAACGTTTATTATTTTTATCATTCATCGGGCTGTTTGCACAGTTTCTGGTATCATGCTATCCCGGAGGCGCTGACAACGTGGAGGAGATGGACGTTGCCATAACGAATTATGACAAAAATGCGGACTTCACCAAGTACACCACATTCTCGCTCCCCGACACTATTGTTTATTTCGTGGCAAAAGGAGAAACTCCGAACCACGAATTCGATGCCCAAATTTTACAACTGGTAAAAGACAATTTTACCCAACTCGGATACTCGTACATCGAACCGACTAGCGAGGAGGATCAACAACCGAGTTTCATTGTCACCGTATCAGCTTTCTCTAACGTGAACTACTATTATGGCTCAGACTACTGGTATAACTACTGGGGTTGGTATCCGGGATGGAACTGGATATGGGGCCCGACATGGGGTCCGGGTTGGGGTCCTTCATACCCGTGGTACCCGGTAACGGTATACTCTTACAGAAGTGGTTCCATCGTGATTGACATGATCGCAACCAACCAAGAAGCCAGCTCAACCAAGAAAGTTCCTGTACTCTGGAGTGGTATCGCCGACGGTTTGTTACAAGGATCAAAACAATCTATTATTGACAGAATGGAAACGACGATTGACCAGTGTTTCATCCAGTCACCGTACTTGAAAAAATAGTAGGATAGATCATTAATTGTCAATTTTAAATTTAAATGATTATGAGAAAGTTATTAATTATATCGCTCATACTATTCGGGCTAAGCCCATTAGTAAAAGGACAAATGCTGAACTTAAACTACCAGATGTCTGTTCCACTTGGAAAAATGAATGACTATGCCGGCAAAATGAGTTTCCGGGGTATGGATCTTGAATACCATCATTTCCTAAACGAGAAATTCTCTATCGGGGGTATGATCGGTTGGAATACGTTCTACAAGGACAAAGGTAAATTAACGGGAGACTTCCTGTTCAAAGGCAGTAAAGATATACACACGATCACCGGTTATCAATACCGTTACATCAACACGGTACCCATCATGGTGATGGGACGTTACTGGCTAACAGATCAGAACACCACGTTCAGACCTTACCTGGGACTCGGATTAGGTACCAGTTGGACAGAACTAAAAACCGATCTGGGACAATTCACTGCCACAAACGCAAGATGGCAATTTGCTTTCGCACCTGAAATAGGTACCATTATCCCCGTCAACGACCAATTTGCATTCAACATCGGGGCTAAATACACCTACGGAACTAAATCCGGAAAAGTGGAAGCCATGCAAAACTTCACGATCAGCGTAGGTATCGTCTTTATGGGAAATTAAACAGGTTAAAACAACTAGGTAATCAATAGGGAGGCGTGTCAAAAGAAATTTTTGGCACGCCTTTAATTTACATAACTCTGACGTTACTGATTCAACCATTGTTTGAACTCTTGAATTCTCTCGGAACTCACGATTGCCTCAATTCCAGCAGGAGGTACCGGGGTTAACACGATCTTGATTCTACTATTGGAGTATTTCACCATTTCCTTGATCGAATTATAGCTGATAATAAATTTTCTGTTGATCTTGAAAAACTGTGCCGGATTCAACTTCGTCTCTATACCACTGATCGTTTGATCCAAAATATAATTTTGCCCGTCACGGGTAAAAAGTACCAGATACTTCCCGTCTGCCATGAAATAGGCAACATCTCCCACCGTCACGGACTTCATCTTCGTCCCCACGGTAACCAAAAAACGCTCTTGATACACGGTCAACGATGCCACGGGGAAAGGAGTATTCGTCGGCGAAAGCGATTCCAGCTTATTCAAAGCTTGCTGCAATTCCTCCTTGTCAAAAGGCTTTAATATATAGTCAATCCCTTGGTACTTGAATGCCTTCAGCGCGTATTCATCATAAGCCGTGATAAAAATAACCGGTGCCGTAACCTCCACCTGCTCGAAAATATCGAAACTCTGCCCGTCCCCCAGATGAATATCCATAAAAATCAGATCGGCCTTATTCTTCTTCAACCACTTCACGCTCTCGCTCACCGAATCCAGTTTCGTCAATATCGTGATCTCTGGGGCCACCTCTCCCAACAACCGTTCAAGCTCTGCCGCAGCAAGATATTCATCCTCAATTATAATTGCATTCATAGGCTATTTTTATCAATACTTCCTCCGGACTCTTTCATCCATCGTTTCAGTATTCACAAAAATAGCGAAAATAATTCACGAAACAATAAAAATAGCCGTGGGGAACCACCCCCACGGCCTTCCAACTACTAGATCAACCTAGTAACATACAAATTAATTGTGCAAATTCGGATTAGATTCCGTTGCTTCTTTCGGGAAAGATATGGTATAACGAACATCATCTTGAGTTAGAGTTGCCGTTCTCTCTTCACCATTTAAAACATAGGTTTTCTCCATACTTGGGCGAGTAGTACGACGTAAATCAAACCACCGATGTCCCTCGATTGCTAATTCTCTTGCACGTTCATTAGCAATTTCCTCAATTAACTGATTCTGATTCATACCATCTATCTCGACAGCTTTTTCCGCATAATAATCCGGAGTTAATCGATTAACCATCAATTCTTTTAATCGAGTCTTTGCGAGTTCAAGTCTTCCTTCCACATGAGCCGCAGCTTCTGCAGCAATCAAATATATTTCTCCACTCCTGAAGGTAATTCTCGCATTATTACCGTATTCTCTTTTACATACATAATAATCTCCATTCTCTTTAAAATATACCCCTAAACGTTTATCGCCCGCTTGATTATATTTCTCCAATAATTGAGAGGTAATATGCATTCCTCCATTCAAATAGTAACTACCAATCACTTCCAAAGACATGATCGCCTCTTTAGATGTAACTAAAGCCGGATCTCCCGCTGTTGCCTCATTCAAATTTTCTAAAGAACATGAAGGGATCAATTCTTCTGCCAATTCTAAGGCATCTTCCCAATCTTGATGGTATAGTCTCACTCTGGCTTCAAGAGCCATAGCAGATCTTTTTGAGAAACGATACTGGACATCCCGAGATTGTTGTTCCACTTGTAATAACTCCCGTCCTTCCTTTATATCCGCGAATATCTGATTATACACCTCTTCGACAGTTGCCGCTTCATATTTTTGCTCTATATCTATTTGAGTCGCGATAGGAATTCCTCTATCAGATATTGCAGATTCAGGTTTATAGGGCTTTCCATATAAATTCAACAAATCAAAATGAGTATAAGCACGAAGCAATAAAGCTTCTCCCTTCACTTGCTCCCTAGAATCTTCTTCTGTATCCTCCTCCGCAGACATGATATCCTCAATAACGCTATTAGCATAAAATATTGCTTTATATGGATTACTCCAAGGATAGTTTACAGTCGTATTCGGAGAATTATCCTGCCATATTGCAAAATCTATATAGTCCATATAATAACTATCTCCAACTATCGGCATTACCTCGTCCGAACGAAGTGACAACAAATATTTATATTTCGGAAATGCACTATATCCGTTAGTAAGCAACGCTCTAAATTCCGTAACTTTTTCTGGAATAACCTTACCAGTCGGTACTATATCCAAGTAATTACAAGAACTTAGCACAAACATTGAACAAATTATATATAATATTTTTTTCATATCCGCCTATTTAAAATGTTATATCTAAACCACATGAAAACGTCTTTGGAAGAGGTTGTGCATATATATTTCCCCAGGTTTCCGGATCAAAATAACCTTTATAGCTTGATGCGATTACAAACGGATTACGAGCCTCAAAACTAATTCGAGCACTACCTAAACGTAATTTCTTTATAACCTCATTAGGTAAAGTGTATCCCAATCGGATACTATTTACTCTCAAATAGCTCATATCCTTAAACCAATAATCGTAATTTTTAAACGAATTAGCCGGATCATCACTATTATACCAATTATAAATCATAGCATCATTCTCATTATTTCCTAATACTTTAGGATACAATCCCGTGGTATTGGAAGACGACCAAATCTGAGAAACCCTGTTTGAGTAATTTGATCCCGGAGATGTTGCGGAAGGATTATAAAATGGTGTTTCCTGCATAGTTTGATCAATAATAAAACTCGTACTAATTGTCAAATCAAAATTTTTATAATAGAAACGATTTATAAAACCTCCAGTAAATTTAGGCTCTGTTGTTCCTGCATACGTGAACAGATTTCTATATTCTTCAGCTGTCAGATTTGACAATGTCATAAATCCATACAAATCTTCAAGATTGAAAAATTCTTGCATAGAGACTTTCTGACCTTCCTTCCAAAACATTTGCATACCATTCTCATCCAAACCTGCCGTATTCAATTTAAACAAGGCGCCAATAGAATGTCCTTCCAATGAAGGGGTATACGAATCATCTCTCACTTGAATTTTATCAACATTACTCGTGTTATGCGCAATATTAAAATCCATAGTCCAACGGAAATCTTTGGCTCGAATATTTACTGTTGATAAAGAAAATTCAACTCCTTTATTTGTTGCTTCAGCCCAATTCATGGTTGAAAACTCGAAACCATTTTCTTGAGGAATAGATCGCATTCCTATTAAATCCACACTCTTCCGATAGTACGCATCAACACTGAACGAGATTCTATTATCAAATACACCCATATCTACTCCCACATTCCAGTTCTTTGTCTTTTCCCAACGCAAATTCTGGTTTGGAGGGGAGGAAACAGAAATAATCGGTTCTGAATTTCCTGGTAAAATTGTTGTAGTATTCCAATCTCCAACAACAAAAGGAGACGTATTCTTGTCAACATTTCCCTGTAATCCATAAGATATACGCAATTTCAAATTAGAAAGCCAATCGGCACTACTCATAAAACTCTCCCGATCAACATTCCATGCTGCAGACAATGCCCACAATGGTAAATATTTATACTTCTTGGCAACACCAAACAAATTTGATCCGTCAAAACGCATACTTCCAAATATTGTGTACCGGTTGTCATACGAATAAGACGCTGTCATATAATATGACAAATAACGGTTCTCTGTTTCTGTTTTCTGATATTGTACAAACTTTGAATCAGAAGCCGAAGAAGTTGTCCCTTCCGGGAAAATAAGAGGTTTTGTCGCCAAAGAACGGGGATCAAATCCAAAACCTTTCGTATGAATACTTGTACTTTTATTCCCACGCATCTCAAAACCTGCCATGAAATTAACAGAATGCATCTCCGCAAAAGTCTTGTTAAACTCTCCCTGCAATTTCCACTGATACTGAGTCATATCATCATTCCAATTTTGAATAATCCCTCCATCTGGCAAAAAATACTGATTGTCCCCATAGGCGGTAAATTCTCTGTATTTACGCACAAAATATGTTTCTTGATCTGCAAATTTTTCAGTACTGGATCTCTCAATCTGCATAGATACTTGCGTGGATAAGTTCAACCAGGTAACAGGTTTATAAGCTAATGAAAGCATGGGTTTCACCGCAAAATTTTTCAACCAATAATCCGTGTTTTTACGTTCTTCCAACATATTAAACTTTAATCTGGCTTCATTATTTTTTAATCCATCAATATCCTCGTCATAAACATATTTCCCATTTTCATCTTTTGCTTCCAAATAAGGATTGACAGTTCGAGTATAGTTAGATGCATTTGTAAAAGCATCTGTATCTGAAAGATAACTTCCCCGTTTACTATGAGTTAAGAATAACGAAACTCCTAATTGCAAATTATCTCTCAAATCAAAATCCGTTTTCATCGTTCCGTTAAAACGCTCAAAACTAGTACCAATCGTTGTTCCCTTCTCATTATAATAACCAGCAGAAACATAATAACGAGTTGACTCAGATCCTCCGGAAACACTAATATTGTATTGCTGATTCACGGCATTCTGATAAACTTGATTGCCCCAGTTAGTTCCGGAACTTCTCAATTTATTTATTGCCTGCTGAGCTTCTGAAGATATTGCATTAAAACCACCATCTCGGTAAACTCCCAATTGATCATATTCAGTAAGAATACGAGAAACAGCACCTCTATCCGTTTGATAAGTCAAATTCGGATTGGCAGCCATTCCCAACTCAAAATCCACTTTCTCAGAAGCATTCATCAGATTCAACTTTCCAAGATCTGGTCTTGTTGTTACGAACATCGCAGCAGAAGCATTTACCCGCATCTTTCCGGCAGTTCCTTTCTTCGTTGTCACAACAATAACTCCATTCGCAGCACGAGCTCCATAAATAGCTGTAGCCGATGCATCTTTTAAGATCGTTATACTTTCAATATCTGCCGGATTCACACCAGCAATTGAAGTATTATACAGATTGTCAATATTATCCTTATCACTAAAATCTGTAGGAATATCATTCCCTTCCAGAATCATCCCATCCAATACCCAAAGTGGGTCTGTGCTTCCTGTTAAAGAAACCGTACTACGAATACGCATTTTACTCGGGGCACCTGGAGCTCCATTCGTTGGAATTGCAGTCATACCCGCCACTTGTCCTTCCAACAACTGATCGATACTGGCAACACCGATACGTTTTATATCGTCCATCTTTACGGTCTGAATTGCCGATGTCGATTTACGTTTCTCGATCTGTTGGTAACCTGTCACCACCACCTCGGTCAACTGCTCCTGATCCGGTTGTAACATAACCTTAAATTCCGTGGTCTTCGTCACGTCCAGTTTCGCATTTTTATAACCAACAAAACTAACCACCACATATTTCACCGCTTTCGGCACTTTCAATTCAAACTTTCCGTCAAAATCAGTAATTGTTCCCTTCGGGCCGAGATTCTTAGCCTCTGCCGCATCCGGGTCTATCATTACCGTAGCTCCAATCAAAGTCTCGTTCGTCACGGAGTCCATCACGACTCCTTTGATCGTACGATAGTCGCTCTCGCTTTGGGCAAACAGCCAAAGCGGACACAATAACGCAATCAATAATAAACTTTTCTTCATGCTAACTTATTTAATTTGTATGTTATAAGGTGTAAAATCATCTCATGTTCAACGCCTCTTTAATCCGAATAATCAAATCCTCGTAATGATTACGAGTTTCTACATTACCCGTGTTTCGTTTATTTTCCGCTAATTTTAAAATTTTCAACAATTCGCCTCTCTTCACCGATACAGCCTCGGAAACTCTACCCATGGAAGAGAAGTGTAAGGTCCTCAATTGAACCTCTTCTCTAGGCTCAATCGTAAATTCGGGTACTTTAGAGGCAAAACAACACGTGTTTGAATGATGCAACGCTTTCTTGGTCGTTTTCTCCACAGCCCTGTTCGAGCTAACGATGATCGCATCGACAAAATTCTTTTGTGTCATCCGCTCGTAGATAGATAAGTTACGCCCAGCCTTACTGCTGGCAAATATCACGTTATGAATATCCGCAAACATCTCTTCCGGCGTGTAACTCTTCGTCCGGCCTAAAGTCGCTTCAGAATCAAACATACGCAACAAACGCTCGTCCTTCAATAGATTATAGAATGTAGCGTACTGCAACTCACGTGCAACCGTGTAAGGAGAATATTCCACGCCCATCTGAATCGGGTAACTCTTCTTCCATACCTCAGCACCGAATAACCATTCCGGAACGATAAATACCTCTTCAATCAAGTACTTCACGCTCTCTTTTTGAATCTCTTTCGGTACCGGGATATACCGATCTTCCGGACTTCCCTTCACCGGGTTATTGATATAAATACCTCCCACATTAGCCGTAACATGCCCGGCATACATCTTCCATTGGTTAATCACCGCCATCAATAATTTTCCTGCCTCCGCAAAAGATTCTCCATCTTCCTCTGTCCATGCGACAATATTCGGAACAATCCGTTTCAGATTCATGATCCCGTAACGATTGGCTTTCACGATGTCATCTCCAAGGTCTTCATCCTGAGAACGAGGATCGATCGGATCTTTCGGGTCTTGTTGTTCGCCATACCAATACATCGGGTCGCCTTCATGCTCTTGAATCCATTCATTCAATATCGGCAACTCCTCTTGTGGTGTCTCCGTGTCTAACCAACGATAAGCCCAGTTGATCGCAAACTTGTCATACGTCCCGATTTTAGGAGTAATTTCCTGTACCCCGTCTCCCGGTTGAGCCACGTAGTTAAAACGTGCGTAATCCATGATAGAACTTGCCGTTCCACCCATTTTTGCAGTAAAGCTCGGGGATCTCAAAGAATCCACGGGGAAAGCATGAGAAGCACCCATGTTATGTTTCAACCCGAAAGTATGCCCTACCTCGTGAGAAGAAACAAAGCGGATAGCGCTTGCCATATGCTCATCGCTCAGTTTATTTGCACGGGCTCTCGGATCTATCGGTGCTGTCTGCACTCGCATCCAAGTATGTAATAATGACATCACGTTATGCCACCAAACCACGTCAGCCTCGATAATCTCTCCTGAACGGGGATCAACCACGGACGGCCCCATAGCATTAGCCTGCTGGGATGCTGCATAGGTGATGACGGAATAACGAATGTCATCTATGTCAAAATCTTCATCCCCTTCCGGTGCATCCTTCGCAACAACTGCATTTTTAAAACCTGCCGCCTCAAATGCGGCCTGCCAATCCCGTACTCCTGCTTTAATCTCTTCTCTCCACTGTTTCGGGGTAGAAGGATCTATATAAAACACGATCGGTTTTACAGGCTCTACGACCTCTCCTCTTTTATATTTCTCTACATCTTCCGGTTTGGGTTCCAATCTCCAACGATGAACGAATTCCCGTTTTTCCACTTGCTGTTGCCCATCTGTAAAATAAATATGCTCCGTGGCAAAAAAACCTACACGGGGGTCGGCGAAACGTGGCTTCATAGGAACCTTAGGTAATAACACCAAATTTGTTGTAGTTTCAACCGTAAGAGGTACCGCCACGCCGCCATCAACCACCTGCGTCGTCATCAACGCCTTTACCACCACATTCTTGGGGAAAACCTTCACGCCCAATATCTTCGACAAGTCCTTCTTTACCGAACCGCCTAAAGCAATTTCATTATATATATCATTAAAACTTTTCTCGCTTCCGTCAAAAATCTTGTTCACCTTGATAACCACGGACGTAGAATCCTTCCCGTAAGCCTCAATCGGGAAATACTCGATCACGGACTCGCGATAATTGGCCTTCACAGATTCACTGATCGCATCTTCCTCGGGAACACTTACCTTTCCATTGTAAGTTGTCACCCACACCTTGTTCATAGATTTATCTTTATAGAAACGCACGAGCTTGTCATTCGATTCCATTCCTCTATTCAAGCCCGCATCATTTAATTCATAAGGTACTCCCGATACTTTATTAACGATTAGAAGATCACGTCCCATCAAAGAATCAGCCACCTCAAAATAATAATCATTCCCAACCGTTAAAATCTTTACCATACCTTCAGTAATTCTGGCTTTCTTCACCAAATCCCCGTAAGTATCCGGTTTGGACACTTCCGTTGTATCCTTGGCATGTTTTTTCTTTCGTCTTTCCAGAGAATATCCCGGTTCTGACAATAATGATAGGGCAACAAGGGTTATCGCACCTAAAATGAATGTTTTTGTTCTTACCATACTTCTTTTATTCATTAAATCTATCTGGTTAACTGATTCTTTACAATGATAAGACAGATTTCAATCAATAAAAATAAAAGGGGAGTGAAACCCCGAAAAAAAGGAGTGAATCATCGATTTTTTGTTATAAACGATTTTTCAAAAGAGGTAGCTGACAAACGTAACATCCATTTTCACAATTACATACAAATTTCTCACCAGAATAAAAGTCATAAATGGCCTGAATACGTTCGAAACCCACGCCCATAGACTCTTCGCTAGATTCTGCACGGGGCTGGTAATTATTCTCCACGATTAAACATTCATCCCGATCATAAATTTTAATGCACAAGGGATTTTGTAAAGTCACCTGGTTATGTTTTATAGCGTTCTCTACTAACATCTGTAAACTGATCGAAGGCACCTTTGCTTCCAAACAATCCGGTCTCACATCTATAGACAAATCCAATTGCTCCCCAAAACGAATCTTCTGCAAAAAATAATATTGCCGGGTAAACTCGATCTCTTCCTTCACCGTGGATAAGCTTTCGTTTCTTGTCTCCAGCAAATAGCGATACACCTTCGATAACTTCAACACGAATTCCCTCGCCAACGTCGAATCCGAACCAATTAACACACTCAATGAATTCAAGGAATTAAACAAAAAGTGAGGGTTAATCTGATTTTTCAACTGCTGTAAATGCAGCTCCATAGACTCCTGTTCCAAACTACGTCGCAAACGGTATTCCCTACGCCATTTATGCTGGGCAAAAAGTAACAAAATTGCGAATATAACTACCGTAATCAAGGCAATCATCGCCGTGTAACGATGAAATTCATCCAATATCTCCCGATTTCCATACTGCGGTACGTTAACAGCAATCACCCACTTTTCACTCCCGACAAGTAGGGGATAGTAAATTCGAAGTACCTGTGAAGACAAGAAATTAGAATGAACCATAATTTCCAATTCACTCTGACTTTTTAATACTTCCTTGATAGAATCCAACTCTTCCTTTTGGAAAGGTGAAGTCCCCAATAAATTTTCATCAGGATGCGAAAGTAATATCCCCCGTTCATTTACAATAAACACGTAACTTGACACCTTCCCTGTAACCTCTGCAAAATATGAATGTAAGTCTGTCAACGAGATATCAAATCCAAAAAGAATACGCCGGGTCGCTGCCGGTTCAATAGCCTCGATTGTCGTCCAGTAAGTCCTTCCATTCTCGTGGTACGTACCACTAAAATGGTAATCCGTATGTGAATCCAATAATGTATACATATACTTTAACTCAATCCCGGAAAGTTTCATCTTACGTAACTCGGAACTATTCCGTTCCAATAACCGTAGAGAATCATTAGTTCCCCTGAAAAACCAAGTTCTACTTAATTTCGGGTCCAATTGTTGCATCGTCTTCAAAAGCGAAAATAAATCCTGCTCCCGGTAAGATTCACTTTTCCCAAAAAACTCTCTCGCTAATCGCTGTAATTCCTCGGTTTTCTTAAATTCATACGCAACTGATTCTGCCCGGTATCGACAAGCCTCTCGTGCATTCGCATTATTCATATCGTTTCCCACATCACTAATCTTTTCCCCTATTAAATAAATAGCAGCAATGAATAAAGCTAATAAGATTAATCCTATCGATATTATATTTGTCCGAATTTTCATATACACAAAGGTAATGAAAAAATTTTACCCGCGACAAGTTACAGGTTACAAGTTGATAGTGTTTCAAAAAGTGTGTAAATCCTTTCTTTTTTCATTATTGCAAATCTAT
>OKWJ01000295.1_pt1 | contig 67609 bp, 52 predicted proteins | sample 1607121 | NCBI WGS metagenome assembly OKWJ01 (sample SAMN04414080, study PRJEB24778) | human gut metagenome | material: faecal | host: Homo sapiens | reverse complement strand
GCTACTGACATAAGTTTACTTGTTGAACAAGTCAACTTTTTTAGGATAAGACACCCCCTTTATCCAAACAACCACCTATCCTTACGTTAAGCTTGGCTTACCCTTACTCTAGGCCATAAACACAACAACTACACATCACCAACACAGCATATACATACATTAGTGTCTATACTACGTTTGTGATGTGTAAGAATTCCCTTAGTATCTTAGGCCAAGGATAGAGGATAGATAAAGATTCCCCCTTCTTTCTATAGAGGGAATTTGAAGCTAGGATTTGGGAGCACCTTTTATTCCCTTCTTCCCAAATAAATCATGATATAATATAATAAGGTAGCCAAAGAAGAAAGTGCGGCAATCACATAGGTATACGCAGCCCATTTCAAAGCATCCTTAGCACTCTCTTGCGATTCATAAGTCGTGATACCGGAATTACGTAACCAAGCCAAAGCCCGGTGACTGGCATCTATCTCGACTGGCAGAGTAATGATACTAAACAAAGTTGTCATCGCAAAAAGAGCTATACCGATCAACAATAAATTGGGGAAAGTGTCGACCAAAAGAATTCCAGCCAACAAAATCCATTGCACCCAATGCGACGCGAAACTCACCACCGGAACCAGAGCCGAACGTAATTGCAACATACTATACGCTTGAGCATGCTGTAAAGCGTGTCCACATTCATGAGCAGCGACAGCGGCGGCTGCCACATTGGCACCATAATATACTTCATGACTCAAATTAATAGTCTTGTTCGTGGGGTTGTAGTGATCCGTCAATTGTCCTTCCACACTACCGATTTTTACGCCTTGCACCCCGTTATCCCGCAACATTTTCTCCACCACGTCACGCCCCGTCATCCCGTTAGCGGTGGGTATCTTAGAGTATTTCTTAAAACGACTTTGTAATTGATGGCTCACCAGCCAACTCAACAAAGTAAACCCGATAAATATAATCCAAATTAAAGGTAATCCTGCCATATTCAAATAATCAATTAAAGTTTTTCCAAAGATATACAAAAAGTACGCCATCGCCCTAGAGCATTATATATAAAAAATACTAACACGGGCTTTCTATATTTATTTTCATCAAGAATGACATTCTCTATTGTTTTTTTAGAAAATCTTCACTAATTTGTAACCCTCGAATCATTCGAAGAGTTAATACGTTTACAATATTAATCTAAACCGTATTATAATGAAAACCTATAAACCTAACGAAATTAAAAACATCGCGCTCGTAGGTAGTGCCGGATCCGGCAAAACCACGTTAGCGGAAGCTATGATGTATGAGGGCGGGGTCATCCCGCGCAGAGGTAGCATTAGTGCAAAAAACACTTCATCCGACTACCGTCCGGTAGAACAGGAATACGGATCATCAGTATTCCCGGCTGTATTATACACAGAATGGAAGGAGCACAAGCTCAATTTCATTGACACGCCGGGAGCAGACGATTTCGTAGGAGGAGTTATCTCTGCGCTGAACGTTGTTGATACCGGAGTAATGGTTATTAACGCCGTCAGAGGTATTGAAGTCGGTACCGAAATCATCAGCCGCCATGCCAAAAGACTAAATAAACCGCTCATTTTCGTTATAAATCAGGTTGATCACGAGAAAGCAAACTTTGATCACACGGTGGAACAGGCCAAAGCAGCTTTCGGCTCGAAAGTTGTGCTAGTTCAATACCCGGTGAACCCGGGAATCGGCTTTAACCGCGTCATCGACGTCTTGAAAATGGAGATGTATCAATGGAAACCGGAAGGCGGTAAACCCGACGTACTCCCCATTCCCAAGGAAGAAGAAGAAAAAGCGAACGAATTACATAACGCACTGATCGAAGCGGCTGCCGAAAACGACGAGGGATTGATGGAATTATTCTTTGACAAGGGTAGTCTCACGGAAGATGAAATGCGTGCCGGAATCCGCAAAGGACTTATCGCACGAGATATGTTCCCCGTTTTCTGCGTGTCGGCAGAAAAAGATATGTGCGTACGCCGTTTTATGGAGTTCGTGATCAACGTGGCTCCCAGTGCCAGCTCCATGCCACCTTCCATCACGGAAGACGGGGACGAAGTTCCGTACGATGAGAAAGGCCCAACTTCTTTATATATGTTCAACACGACGGTTGAACCTCACTTGGGTGAAGTGATCTACTTTAAAGTAGCATCCGGGACTATCCACGAGGGGGACGACCTGTACAATGTCACCAATGATGCGAAAGAACGTATCTCAACACTATACGCGGTGGCCGGAAAGAACCGGACGAAAGTGACTGAAATGATGGCCGGAGACATCGGAGCTACCGTGAAATTGAAAAACACGAATAACGGCGATACATTGAACGAGAAAGACGTTCATTATAAGTTCGGCAAGATTCAATACCCGAATCCTCGTTTCAGAACAGCCGTCAGGGCCGTGAACACGAGCGACGAGGAAAAACTGGCGGAAATCCTGCAACGGATTCACCAGGAAGACCCGACATTCCTCGTGGAATATTCCAAGGAATTAAAACAAATGATCATCTCCGGACAGGGCGAGTTCCACTTGAACACCATGAAATGGCGTATCGAGCACAATGATAAACTGGAAATCGAATTCTACCCGCCACGTATCCCGTACCGTGAAACCATCACGAAATACGCTTACGCAGACTATCGCCACAAGAAGCAATCGGGTGGTGCCGGACAATTTGGTGAGGTTCATCTCGTGATTGAACCCTACACGGAAGGAATGCCCGCCCCAACCATGTACAAGATCAATGGCGTGGATAGTAAAATTTCTGTGAAAGACACCGAAGTTGTTGAACTTCCGTGGGGCGGTAAACTGGTATTCTACAACTGTATCGTGGGAGGTGTGATTGACGCACGTTTCATGCCCGCTATCCTGAAAGGGATCATGGAAAAGATGGAAGAAGGACCGCTTACCGGATCATACGCGCGGGATATACGTGTCAGCGTGTACGACGGAAAAATGCACCCCGTGGATTCAAACGAAATCTCGTTCAAACTTGCCGGACGTCACGCTTTCAGCACGGCGTTCAAACAGGCATCCCCGAAGATTTTGGAGCCGATCTATGACGTGGAAGTGCTCGTTCCGGATGAATACATGGGTGACGTCATGGGCGATCTGCAAACCCGTAGAGCAATCATCATGGGTATGGAAGCTGATTCCGGATTCCAGAAATTGATGGCTAAAGTACCGTTGAAAGAGATGCAACGCTACTCCACGGCATTGAGTTCCATCACGGGAGGACGAGCGACTTTCACCATGAATTTCTCCGGATATGAAAAAGTACCAGCTGAAGTTCAAGAAGAATTGTTGAAAGCTTACCAAGAGCAAGAAGAAGACGAATAGACAGAAAAGCAGAAAGCCGATCAATGATCGGCTTTCTTTCTTAAAGAACGACCGCAATTCAAGGACATTTTCTTATTTTTGCATCGAAATCAAAACACTCAATTTATGCACTTGTTTTACACGCCGGACATCACGACAAACGAGTACACGCTCCCGGAAGAGGAATCCAAACATTGTATCAAAGTACTCCGCCTAGAGGTAGGAAACGAAATTTTCCTTATCGACGGGAAAGGCGGTTTCTACCGATGCGAGATTATCCAGGCACAACCGAAACGCTGTGAAGTTCGCTGTGTGGAAAAAACAGAGGAGTACGGGAAACGGGCTTTCCACATTCATATTGCCATTGCCCCGACAAAAAATATTGAACGAATCGAATGGTTTCTGGAAAAATGCACGGAGATCGGGATTGACGAAATTACTCCCCTACTCTGCGACCACTCAGAACGCAAGGTGATCAAGGAAGATAGACTGGAGAAAGTAATTATTTCCGCCATGAAACAATCCTTGAAAGCCTATTTACCGAAACTCAACCCCCTGACAGAATTTTCCCGTTTCGTAAAAAACAATCCATCCACGTTGCAATGTATCGCTCATTGTGACGAGGGGTATAAAAAATCACTTCAAGAAATCTATCAACCCGGCCAAAACATCACGATCCTCATCGGCCCGGAGGGAGACTTTTCGGGAAATGAAATCACACTGGCCCTAGAAAACAACTTCATACCCGTAACCCTTGGGGAAAGCCGCCTGCGAACGGAGACTGCCGGAATTGTTGCTTGCCATAGTATCAATTTTATGAATGAAATAAAACATAAATCCCAAATGAAGTAGTTCTGCCATATTATTTGTATTTTTGCAGACACAAGATTAAATGTTTTTCTGAATTTATTTATCGTGGATTTTATTAACGAATTGAACGAGAACCAACGAGAGGCCGTCGTGAACACGGAAGGCCCCACGCTTGTGATTGCCGGAGCAGGATCGGGTAAAACAAGGGTATTGACATATCGTATTGCAAACTTGTTGAGTAAAGGAGTACCCGCATACCGTATTCTCGCACTGACGTTTACCAACAAAGCCGCACGGGAGATGCAAAAACGTATTGCCACCCTCGTGGGACAAGGTAATGCTGCCAACTTATGGATGGGAACCTTCCACTCCATTTTCTCCAAAATTCTACGGGTTGAGGCCGAGCATCTCGGGTACACGTCCAATTTCACGATATATGATTCACAGGATTCGAAAAACCTGATCAAGTCTATTGTCAAGGACCTGAAACTGGACGACAAGGTGTACAAGCCCAACGACGTGCTGGGACGCATCTCCATGGCCAAGAACAATCTCGTCGTGGCACAGGCATACGCCCAATCGGCAAAGATCACTTCTGCCGACCAAGCGGCCAAGAAACCCATGATCTCGGAAATATACAAGTATTACCAAGCCCGTTGCAAGCAAAGCGACGTCATGGATTTCGATGACCTCCTATTGCAAACGAATATTCTCTTCCGGGATTTTCCGGAGATACTGGAAAAATACCAGAAGAAGTTCGACTACATACTCGTGGACGAGTACCAGGACACAAACTATTCACAGTACCTCATCATCAAAAGACTGGCTGAACAGCATAAAAACATCTGTGTGGTAGGTGATGACGCGCAAAGTATTTATTCATTCCGGGGTGCCCGCATCGAGAACATCTTGAATTTCCGAAATGATTACCCAGGCTACAAGTTGTGCAAGCTGGAACAAAATTACCGTTCCACGACCACCATCGTTGACGCTGCCAATAGCATCATCAGCCGGAACAAGGAACAAATTCCGAAAAAAACATTCTCTCAGAACGAAGAAGGAGATAAAATCCGGGTGATGAAAGCCTTATCCGACAAGGAAGAAGGTTTCCAAGTGGCACAGGAGATATTCCGCATCTCCCAAAACGAACAAGCGGAGTTCAATAATTTCGCTATCCTGTATCGGACAAACGCCCAGTCCCGTATCATGGAAGAGGCCTTACGAAAAAGAAATATACCTTATAAAATATACGGTGGACTTTCATTCTACCAACGCAAGGAGATCAAAGACCTGATTGCCTACCTGCGACTGACAATCAACCAAAATGACGAGGAAGCCTTAAAACGAATCATCAATTATCCGCGGCGAGGCATCGGAGACACCACGATCGACAAGCTGAAAGAAGTGGCACAAAAATACAACGTGAGCATCTGGACGTTACTTTGCAACTTGAACAAAGTTCCGGGTATGGTTTCTGTCATGACTGCAGCCAAACTAACTCATTTCAGACAACTTATCGAGGGATTCACCGAGATTGCCAAAGAAGAGAATGCATACGAAACAACTTATCGAGTGGCCAAAGCATCCGGTATCATAGAAGACCTTTCTTCCGATGACACGCCGGAAGGAGTATCCCGCCGAGAAAACATACAGGAGTTAATGAATGCTGTCAAAGATTTCTGTGAAACCGCTTACAAGGAAGGGCGGGATGACAAACTCCCCGCATTTCTGGAAGGTGTTGCCCTGTTAACCGATCAGGATAGCGAGAAACCGGAAGACAATAATAAGGTGACCCTAATGACCATCCACTCCGCCAAGGGACTGGAGTTTGAAAACGTCTTTATCGTGGGCATGGAAGAAGAACTTTTCCCCGCCCAGCAAAGTGCCTATTCCCCTTCCGCTTTGGAAGAAGAGAGAAGATTGTTTTACGTGGCACTGACCCGTGCAGAGAAAAGAGTGATCATGACCTATTCCACTTCCCGGTACAAAAATGGTAACGTGGTCTATCCGCAACCCTCCCGGTTTATCGCGGAAATCGACCCGCACTACTTGGATGGATTTTTCACCCCGGCCCGTCCTTCCATGGGACGCTCGTTACACGGTCCCGGGATACAGGAAAAAGTGGCACGTCCCAACATTACCCTTCAACCCAAGGTTGAAGTGCCGGACATTGACACCTCGAAACTGGTACCCATCAACGGGGAACAGATTATTCCCGGCATGGTGATCTTTCACCCCAATTTTGGCCCGGGAAAGGTAATTTCTATAGATGGCTTGGGAGTAAATAAAAAGGCAAAAGTGATGTTCCCAAAGCATGGTCAAAAGGTTTTATTGTTAAAGTTTGCAAAACTTTACGTGCAAGGGCATACAAATTAATGACTTAATAAACAAAAAATATTATATTTGCAACATATTCTAATTTCTAATAGATGCGAGGGATTGATTATTCCGGTATTTTAATGTGATTTTCCGGCGTTTTCCCATAAAATAAAAAATTTTTAAGACCAAAATTATCCTGTAATGGACTATAATAGCCAAAGAAAAAAACTTATTCTTCCCGAATATGGAAGGAATATTCAAATGATGGTTGACCACCTGGCAACAATAACAAACAGAGACGAACGTACCCGTGCAGCCAAAACAGTAATCAGCGTGATGGGAAATCTTTACCCACACCTTCGGGATGTTCCGGATTTCCGTCATAAATTGTGGGATCACCTGATGATCATGTCAAACTTCACGCTGGACATTGATTCTCCTTACCCACTCCCGGAAAAAGATATTCTGGAAGAAAAACCGGAAAAGTTACCGTATAACAATCACCGGATCAAATACAAACACTACGGTCTTCTCACCGAAAAACTAATTGAGAAAATCAAAGAAACAGAAGACCCCGAAATCAAAAGAGTGCTTACGGTGTTAACCGCCAACCACATGAAAAAATCATTCCTTACGTGGAATAAAGACTCCGTGGAAGACGATCAAATTTACAACGACATCAACACATTATACGGTGGCAATATCGAAATGCCGGAAGGGATGATCCTTTCTCATTCGAAAGACTTGTTGCAGAAGAAAAATACCAAACCCACGAATAACAACAAGCAACAGAAAAACAATAAGAAACAATTTTACAAAAAACACAACTAAAATCATCCAATCTAAAATTACTTGGGATGTTAGTTACTCTAATCTTCGGGGGAAATCAAGGGGATCGGAAAACCTTGATCGGTGAGGCCATAACGGAAATGTCAAGCATAGGGAAGATCGAACTCTGTTCTTCCCTTTACGAAACCGCCCCGTGGGGATTCGAATCATCTGATTCTTTTTATAATCAAATTGTTACTTACGAAACAAATCTACTCCCGGAAGAAGTTTTGGATAAATGTCAGGCCACAGAACAAAAACTCGGACGAGTCCGCTCCGGTACTCAGTTCTGTTCCCGAACCATGGATATAGACATTCTTTTCTGTGATTCCCAAATCATCAACACGCCTCGCCTGACAGTTCCTCATCCCAGACTAGCACAACGTAATTTCGTACTTGCCCCCCTGAACGAAATCATGCCGGCCTTCATTCATCCGGTCATTCACAAAACCATTGCCACTCTTCTCTCAGAATGCACGGACACGCTAAAAGCGGAGATAATTTGAAAAAATAAACTCCTCCGTCACTTCGTGCCACCTCCTCTATAAACAGAGGAGGAGCTGGTGACTCTTCTTGAAGACAGGGCGTATTTCAACTCTCCCTCTGTTTATAGAGGGAGTACCCCGAAGGGGGGGGAGGGAGTTTGAGAAATGACTTTTTGGACAGCTCCTACCCGAAGGAGGGGAGTTCAATCTAAAATCTAAAATCTAAAATCCCTAAATCTAAAATCATTACGTTCCTTAGTCAACCCGTCTGATCTCCGCACCAATCGCATTCAACTTTTCATCAATATGCTCGTAACCGCGGTCAATCTGATCGATGTTATCAATGACACTTGTCCCTTGCGCAGACAACGCCGCGATCAACAAGGCGATTCCCGCACGTATATCCGGCGAAGTCATCTTGGTGGCCCGTAGCTGAGATTCATGATTTTGCCCGATAACCGTGGCCCGATGCGGATCACAAAGAATAATCTTCGCCCCCATGTCGATTAATTTGTCCACGAAGAACAAGCGGCTCTCGAACATCTTCTGATGAATCAGCACACTTCCTTTTGCCTGAGTAGCAACAACAAGGAATACACTCAACAAGTCGGGCGTCACCCCCGGCCAAGGAGCATCGGCAATTGTCAAAATTGAACCATCAATGAAATCTTCTATCATGTAATGTTCTTGACGAGGAATATATAAATCATCCCCACGTTCCTCTACCCGGATTCCCAACTTACGGAACGCATCCGGAATAATACCTAACTGGGGAATAGCGACATTCTTAATCGTGATCTCCGAACGGGTCAATGCTGCAAGTCCTATGTAACTACCCACCTCGATCATGTCGGGTAAACAACGATGCTGACACCCCCCAAGACTTTCAACCCCTTCAATCGTCAACAAATTGGAAGCAATCCCCGAAATCCGGGCTCCCATAGCATTTAACATCCTGCATAACTGTTGCACGTAAGGCTCACAAGCAGCGTTATAGATCGTGGTCACCCCTTCCGCCAACACGGCAGCCATGATAATATTCGCCGTTCCGGTCACCGATGCCTCATCAAGTAACATATAAGTTCCCCGTAATTTCTGGGCAGAGGCCTTATAACATCCCGAAATAGCATCATACTCGAACGTGGCTCCCAATTTCTCGAAACCAAGAAAATGGGTATCTAACCGACGACGCCCGATTTTATCCCCTCCCGGCTTGGGGACCAAACCGCAACCATGCATGGCTAACAGCGGACCCAAAATCATGATCGACCCGCGTAAACTAGCCGCTTTACTATAAAAATCTTCTGTTTCCAAGTAATCGAAATTTATCTCGTTCGCCCGGAAAGAAAACTCACCTTTTTGAAGTCTCTCCACCTTCACACCCATACCTCGAAGTAGATCAATCAATTTTATCACGTCCAATATCTCCGGGATATTACTGATAACCACTTCTTCCCTAGTCAACAAACAAGCACAGATCACCTGTAATGCCTCATTCTTTGCTCCCTGGGGAACTAACTCACCTTTCAATCGTCTCCCACCAATAACTTCAAATTTGCTCATGTCGTATAATTAAAGAGTTACAGTTTTCGCTACAAACATTTTAGCCACGCATCGTAAGGGTATATCTATCTCCCGAAACGCAACCGAATTCTGCACGTAAAACTATCAAAAAAACGGACGCCAACAAAAATATTTATAGGAACTTTAATTATTTCAATTTACAACTCTTGTAAATACATATATAACTCTCAGGAATATTCGTTAAACAAACAATCAGCTAAAAATATATTACAGAAGGGGATTAGTTAAGAAAAATCTCAATAAATAAAACTTAAATCCAATTGTACTGAAGGGGAACACTTCATTTAGATTTGATCAATCTCACAACTATATGCTATCAAATCTAATCTCTTTTCCAAAAAGAACAAATTTTACTAGAAACAGAAACATTAATAATTATGGTAAATAGTATAAATGAAACTTTAGCCGTATTTTAACATAGAAGAATGAACGATTAGTTATTTTAACTCAAAAAGAACCCAAATTAGATACACTTTCATACATTTATATTATCTACCTTTAGAATGTATACAATAAATAATTAAACGCATCTTGTACAAGATTATTTTCAATTTAAAACTTAAAACTATGAATAAGAAATTATTTTTTTTCATTCACATAGTTACTATTTTAGTTGCTTTTATCGCATGCAAAAATGATAGTAATTCTGTTCCCATTCAACAAGAAGATCTAAGTCTAGAAGCACAGACAGCGTTAGATATAGTGAACACCTTCAGGAAGCAGGTGGCTCCTAGTGGTATGTCTAGATCTATCTCGAGTTCAGATTTGAATATTTTAGATTGCCAACAAGAAGAGGTGTTATTACGTAAGACTGAAAATAGTGAATCAACTTTAGCCCGTTCCACGGCTGATGAAATTGAAAAAGTAAGCCTTTATAATATCAAATTTGAATTAAACGGTAAAAAGGGATTTGCTTACTCTTCTCCTGACCTACGCATAAATCGGGTCTTAGCTTATTGCGAAAATGGCTTGATTGAAGACACTATATACATAAAGGGTATGGCCATGGCTATTAAAGGAATTACCCAATCTTGTGCGAATGATTTAAACGAATATTACTCTAATGACAGAGCATCATCTCGCGCCAATGAAAAAACTTCAACCAATGGGCCATTTATGCTTACTGAGTGGTCGCAAGATGCACCCTATAATGAAAATTGTGGAGGAAGTGGATGTTCCACGACAAATAATGGTAAATACCCAGCCGGTTGCGTTGGTATTGCTGTAGCTCAAAGCGTGGCTTTTCTTAATAAATACGATTCACAGTTCAATCTTGCTGCGTTAAAAAAAGAAAAACACATATATTCTTTCAGCCCTTTAGCTGCAGAAGTTGCAAAATTCGTATATCATGTTGCAGCCGGGTGCAAGACTGATTTTGCTTGTTCAGGTAGTGGTTCTACATTAGCAAAAGCTACAGATTATCTCCAATCGATCGGTTATAATCAAGATTTTCTAGATTATTATTATAGAAAAGCAAGTTCCATAGATAACCAATTAATCGGGTGTTTGTTGATGGACAGGCCAGTTTGCGTGGGAGGAAATACAGGTAAAGGAAATGGTCATGCATGGGTATTTGATGGGATATCTGCAACAACAACAGACAGAGTTGGTGAAGTGAAAAAAATTCTTGCCCTTCACTGCAATTGGGGATGGGGAGGATTAGGAAATGGTTGGTATGATAATGGGAATTGGTATAATCCTGTAGATCAAACAACATTTGAACCTATATCCGACAACGGTTCTTTTTACAGGAACAATGAATATATTTACTTTAGATACACAAGACGTTAATTAATATTCAGCAAAAAGGGGAGAAAACACCCCCTTTTTGCTAATAAATCAAATAAATCTTACTTCAATTGTTCAATTAAAATTCCATCAAAACAATTTCCAGATTGCAAACCGACAAATAACTCTCTCAATGATTTTTCTTTATTTTCATCAATAGAAATTGTAAGTCCACCATCAAAAATATCAATAGAAAACCACTTTTCCTTTATTGGAAAATTAGATGTACTATCGGAATAATACAAGGTAGTAATTATGGTGTCTCCATCTACTATCGTCCTCCATGAATTAACCCACCAAGCACTATTATTAACTTGAAAGAAATGTTTTCCCCCTTCTTCACCAAAATCCATGTAATTTTCTTTCAAACCGACACTACCATCACATCCAAGTTCTGAATAATCCTCTTTACACATATAGCATGTGCAAATGAACGTAAAAAGTACGATCCCGCAAATTATTGTTCTAATTTTCATACAAACCGACCATTAGTTGTTATTTCTTTCAAAGGTATTGAAAATAAAAAAAATACCAGTAAGATTTATGTTAAAATAGAATGTTTTATTCAACAAACTTAAAAGAATTCATATAAAAGATGACGAACATCATAAAGACTCGAATCTCCCTTCGAGTAATTCTTAGAGGACCCAAGCCTCGTTATTAAATTTCTCTCAGATATCTTCTAATATTATGAACTTTATAAACCGAATCGACAAAATCAATTAAAATTTTGTATGACCGGAATTATATCCATACATTTGTAAACAAGATTTACAATATAAGCCATATTTTGTATCTCTAAATTTTACCAGAGATTATTAATAATTTAAAACAACACATAATGAAAAGCTTTCTGAAATACTTGTTAGCGACCATTGTCGGTATTATTATCGTACATGTTATCCTGTTTTTCGTGTTTATCGGACTCGTCGGGGCCATAGCCAGTTTCTCCAATCCCACGATCGAGATCAAGGACAACACGATACTAAAACTATCACTGAAGACAGCGATCCCGGACAGGGCATCAGAGAACCCATTTCAGAACTTTAACTTGATGACCATGAGCCCAGAGAAACAAATCGGGCTAAATAAAATACTTGAATACATTGACAATGCCAGCAAGGATTCCCGCATCAAGGGGATTTACTTGGATCTGACAGAGATTAACTCTAATTTCGGAGCCCTCGCCACGATTGACGAAATCCGGAATGCTTTGTTGAGGTTCAAGAAAAGCGGTAAATTCATTTACAGTTACACCAATCTGGGGTATTCCCAAAAGAGCTACTACTTGGCGACAGTTGCCGATAGTGTTTTCGTTAATCCCGAAACTCCGCTACTGTTAACCGGAATGAGCGCAAACATATCGTTCTACAAAGACCTTTTAAAAAAAATCGGGGTACAACCGGAAGTCATTCGTGTCGGTAAATTCAAAGCAGCCGTGGAACCCTACATCGAAACACACATGAGTGATGCTAATCGGGAACAGGTACAGACCTATTTAGGTTCTCTTTGGGGTAACATTGTGAAAGGAATTTCCGCCAGCAGAAATATCCCGGTAGAAAAAATCAATCAAATCACCGATGATTTCAAAATCTACCCGACAGAAGAATTCGTGAAAGAAGGATTTTTCGATGGCGCCCTCTACGAAAACGCCATGCTCGATAAACTACGTGAAGCATGTGGGCTAACAGATGATGAAAAACTATCCCTGACAAGTTTCGAGGATTACACGAAAGCCACTTTCCCAAGCGTGAACTTTGCCGCCGACAAGATCGCTGTGATCTACGCACAAGGGAATATCGAATTCCAACAGGGACCGGAAAGTATAGGACCGGAACTGACCACGACCATCCGGAAAGCACGTGAAGATAAAAACATCAAAGCTATCGTGTTACGTGTAAACTCCCCGGGAGGTAGCGCGCTGACTTCCGATATTATCTGGAAAGAGGTACAACTGGCCGCCCAGACGAAACCGTTTATTGCCTCCATGGGTAACGTGGCCGCATCCGGAGGGTACTACATATCCTGCGCAGCAGACACTATCGTGGCAGACCCGACAACCCTCACAGGTTCCATCGGTATATTCGGTTTACTATTCAGCGGAGAGAAACTGATCAAAGATAAACTAGGAATCTCTTCCGACGTGGTGAAGACCAACGAACACAGTGATTTCGGAGGTGGTTATCCGCTCCCCATCCCTATCAGTGATCGTCCCTTAACAGACTACGAGCGTAACGTGATGCAGACTTACATCAACCGAGGATACGATACCTTCCTCGATCGGGTAAGCCACGGACGCCACATGACCAAAGAGGCGGTAAACGAAATCGCACAGGGACGGGTATGGACAGGAGAGGATGCGCTAAAACTCGGATTAGTTGACGTGTTAGGCGGACTGGAAGATGCCATTGCCATCGCTGCACACAAAGCAGGTCTGAACAACTACCAGATCACCGAACTACCGGTTGAACGCAGTCCTTTCGAGGATATCCTGCTAAATCTCTCGCAAAGCATCAGAACCAGCATATTAAAATCAGAACTGGGCGATTTCTATGATACTTATCGGGAGCAGAAAGAATTATTAAAAATAAAAGGGATGGTAGCTAGAATACCTTACGATCTCACGTTTAATTAAAGCGAAACATTGTGTTGAAAAATCTCATTCTATGGCCTTTAAGCATACTGTACGGCATCGGAGTCAGTATTCGTAACCGCTTGTTCAACTTGGGCATACTAAAGATCCGGGAGTTTGACATTCCCATTATTTGCGTGGGAAATATCACCGTGGGCGGAACGGGAAAAACCCCTCACACGGAATCCCTGATCAACGAGTTGAAAAATGATTACCGTGTAGCCTGCCTCAGCCGAGGGTATAAACGGAAAACTTCCGGTTTCGTGCTGGCAACGGAAACCTCCACGGCAAACGAGATCGGGGATGAACCCATGCAGATAAAAAATAAATTCCCAAAAATCATCGTAGCCGTAGATGCGGATCGGGTACGCGGGATCAAAAAGCTCATGCAGCTTCCGGAAAAACCGGAAGTAATCATCTTGGATGACGGTTTTCAACACCGCTACGTGAAAGCGGATATAAACATCATGCTAATCGATTACAACCGCCCCATATACGAGGATCATTTACTTCCCTTGGGACGTCTCCGGGAAAGTATTCATGCCAAGGATAGGGCAAATTATATCATCGTGACCAAATGTCCTGCGAACATCTCTCCCATAGAGAAACGGATTATCCTGAAACACTTGAATTTAAAAGCCTACCAACAGCTTTTGTTCACTTCCATGAGATACGGAGAACCCCGTTCGTTGGACGGGAACAGTCATCACGCAGTAACCCCCAAAACGGCCATACTCTGTGTCACCGGGATTGCCCAACCGGCGCCCTACGTGGAATATTTAAAACAGATGACGGACCAAATTGCTCACATCACATTTCCTGATCATCACAATTACAGTGACACGGACATAAAACGTATTATTCAAGAGTACGAGAAAATCAGTATCACGGACAAGTGTATCTTTACCACGGAAAAAGATGCTGTTCGCCTCACGCTATGCGATATACCGGAAGAGATTAGACGACAGATTTTCTATATCCCGATCGAACCGGAATTCCTGACTCCAAGAGATCAACTCATAAAAAATATATACGACTATGTTAGACAAGATACGAGAAAGTAGCAAATACTTGGCCCCTTTCGTGAAAGGAGAGCATTCCATTGGTATTATCCTGGGAACAGGACTGGGAGAACTGGGAAAATCAATAGAGATAGAACACGCCATCCCATATATGGCAATTCCCAACTTCCCCGTTTCCACGGTACAGGGACACCGAGGAGAATTGCTTATCGGGTCCTTCGGGGGCAAAAAAGTCATTGCCATGCAGGGACGTTTCCACTATTACGAGGGATATTCCATGAAAGAAGTGACCTTTCCTGTGAGAGTGATGCACGCTCTCGGGGTAAAGACCCTTTTCGTTTCCAATGCGGCCGGGGGCGTGAACACGAATTACCTAGTTGGCGACCTGATGATCATTCGGGATCACATCAACTTATTCCCGGAACACCCGCTACGAGGTAAAAATATCGACGAACTCGGTCCCCGCTTCCCCGGAATGGCCGAGGCATATAGCAAACGCTTAATTCAACTGGCAGAAGAGGCTGGAAAGAAACTAAATATTCCATTGCAAAAAGGCGTGTACGCCGGACTGCAAGGGCCATCCTTCGAAACACCGGCAGAGTATAACTGGATTCGGGTTATCGGTGGGGACGCCGTGGGAATGTCTACCGTACCGGAAGTCATCGTAGCTCGTCACATGAACATGGAATGCTTTGGTATGTCGGTTATCACGAACAGCACGGCCAGCGAGGAACTCATAAAAACGAACCATGCGGAAGTACAGGACGTGGGCAACCACGCTCAACCTCGAATGGGAGCCATATTCAAAGAAATCATCAGCAAATTATGATTTTTTTCCTCACTGTCAGTGAGGAAAAAAATCATGAAAAAGACTCAACTTCGACAATTCAATCATGATTTTTGCCGCACCTCGGGCATCACTTAACGCCTCATGGTGATTTAACGCTATCCCGAAATGATCACACAAAGTATTCAATTTATAATTGGGTAAGCCTTTCACCCACTTCCGGGACAACCGGCAAGTACAAAAAGATTCAGGCAAACGAGCATATAAATCCGCCCGTTCCAGGCAAGCCTTCAAAACACTTATATCAAATCCCGCATTATGTGCAACCAATGCTTCCGTATCAAAGTAATGCCCGATCACACTCCACAAATCATAAAACGAAGGCGCATCTTCCACCATCGCGGGAGTAATCCCGTGAATCTCGATAAACTTCTTGTTAAAATAGTACGGCTCCGGCTTAATCAAATGCGAGAACTCTTCCGTGATCTCACCATCCTGCACGACAACAATTCCGATCGAGCAAGCGCTTGTCGGGTAACGGTTAGCCGTCTCGAAATCGATAGCCGTGAAATTCTTTAACATCCTAGAATAATGACATGACCCATTCAACAATAGGCACCAATATAGCGGTCATCACCCCCATCAAACCAATCGCCAACCCACTAATGGCCCCTTCCAACGCACCCAGTTCCATTGCCCTAGCTGTACCCAACCCGTGAGCTGCGGCACCAAGGGATAATCCCCGGGCAATCTTACTATCGATATTCAATTTGTTCAACACGAAAGGGCCCACGATCCCCCCGAATATTCCCACCACGATAACAATTACCGCCGCAATGGCAGGAATACCCCCCGCTTTCTCGGCTACCCCCATCGCTATCGGGGTCGTCACGGACTTCGGTTCCAACGTCGCTATCAACACGTGGTCCGCTCCCATCCAGCGAGCAATACAAATCACGCTCACGATTCCCACCAAACTCCCGACAAAAATAGAAGTCATGATCGACACCGCATTACTCTTCATATATTCCACCTGTTCCCACAACACGTACCCCAAAGCCACAACAGAAGGTCCCAGCAGAAAATTAATCATCCGGCTCCCTTGTCGGAAAGATTCATACGGAATCCCGATTACGCTCATCACCGCCACCAAGGCCGGGATAGAAACTAACAAAGGATGTAAGAGCGCCAATCTCGTTTTCCGATACAACCAGAGCGCTGCCAAGTATACCCCGGCCACTAATGTTATTATAAATATCTCTGACGAAATAATAGACTGCATCTTCCTACAAATTAATTCGTTTTACCATGTGTCCGATGATCCTCCTGCCATTGTTGCAAAACCGCCACCACGATCAAAACCAACAAAGTCGTCACCGTCCCCACCACCAATACGATGTCCCAGTAACGAGACAACACATCCATGGACGTGATAATCCCCACTCCCGCCGGGAGAAAGAAAAACGCCATATTATCACAAAGGAAACGAGCCACCGGACGCACTCTCTCCGGCCTGACCCAACGCATGGATAATGCCAAGAACAAAAACATCATTCCCAACACGCTCCCCGGCACGAAATCGTTTATCAACCAGGCACAACATTCTCCCAGTAAATAAAAAGCCATAATAATAAAAATTCCTCCTAACATTCCATCTATATATTTAACATGATTCCCGCCCCGAATCGTCCCGTGTTACCCCGGTCCCCTCGATAGGAAAAAAATTGATCATGATGACAAACGGTACAAATGCCCGCTACTTCGATACGAGCATCTTCCACTCCCACTTGCCGTAATTGACGACAATTCGCCTCCCACAGATTCAACTGATACTTCCCGGGGTGTTTCCCCGTTTCCACTAAGCCCTTCAAATCCCCCAAGCCCTCGAGTGCCGCCTCAACGACCTCTTCTCCAACCTCGAAACAACAAGGGCCGATAGAGGGGCCAATTCCAACAATCATATCCCGAGGATCACATCCAAACTCCTCCCGCATCCGTTCCACGGTCTTCGCAGCAATTCTTCCCACCGTACCCCGCCATCCGGCATGGACGGCAGCAATCACCCGCATCCGGGGATCGTACATCAAAACAGGCACACAATCGGCCGCAAGCACCATCAGACAAACACCCGTTTCTCTCGTAATCAAAGCATCCGTCGAAGGCAAGCGGGTTGCTTTTTCCCGTCCTCCCCGACCACGCTGTGCCCGGGTCACGACTTCTACGTGAGTGGTGTGTTTTTGTTCTCCAAAAATAAAATCATCCACGCCACAGCCAACCGCCTCTGCCAGCAATATCCGGTTCGTCAACACCCGGTCATCCCGGTCCTCATCCATGAACCCTAGATTCAACGCAGATTGCCCGCCGACACTAACGCCTCCTTCCCTTCCCGACACGAAATGAATTAATCCCGGAAAATGCCGTAATTCCAAAAACTGGTAGAACGCAACTTTATCTCTCTCAACCCTAATCATATTTATTCGTTCTTTTGAGCGCACAAAGATACAACATTCCAAACAAAATTGTCAACATAAATCGCCTTGTCACAAATAACCATAAAAAAACAACCCCCCGTTTTGTTTACACGTATCATCGATAAAAAAGAACGATTATGTGGCAAGAACTATGTAAAACTCGCAAAGAATACCTCGAAAGAGCGCAACTGGACACGAAAGGCTATTCGCCCCGACGGTCGGAAACATTACTCTACGAGATTGCCCGCCTAGACGGTATGGACATCAAAAAACAGGACTTTTTCAATATCCTGAACGATATTGAGATCTCACCCAAAGTTACACGAGAAGACACGCACCGGATAAAAGACCTAAGTAACGCCTTCCTTTACCTGGTTAAATGCGCACAACAACGCAAAAGACTCTCGCTCGACTTCGTACGGGAAGTCAGCGCAAAAGTAATGCAACACACGGGTAAAGAAGTATACACCACAATCGGTGGTTACGATACCTCACTAGGCGATTTTCGGTTGGGAGAGGAGTATTATGAAGAAGGCGTTCTCGCCAACTACGCTCAAATCCCGGATATGCTGGAACAATTATGCAAGGAGACAAATGAAAAGCTAGGTAACGTTCACGACATTCTGACCGTGAAACTTGCCGCAGACTTTCACTATCGCTTCATGCACATAAAACCTTTCGGAGCCGGGAATATTACCGTCGGCCTCCTGATGATGAACTATATCCAGATGATGTTCCGGGAACCGCTCATCATCATCCCGGGAGAAGACAAGGCAAAATACCTCGTTGCCATAAAAATGCAGAAGGACACCCCAACACCCGAAACATTCGAACGTTTCGTGGGAGAGGAATTACTTTCCCAACTTCGCAAAGAAGTCTCCCCGCAGAAATAACATTATCCATTTCCCAATGCCGGAAGTATGTTTTGACAAGCATAAACTCCGGCATCACTTTTTAATCCAGAAACCACCCTCCCCACTACAACACGCAAATTTCAACCCGTTTCATCAGACTTTTCTCGCTCTCAATTAAAAAAGTCTCTGAAATTCTTTGTGATTTATAATGAATCAACTATCTTTGCTGCCCGTTAAACCAAGAAACAATTTTAAAATTATATACGAAATGAAAAAGGGCATACATCCTGAAAATTACAGATTAGTAGCGTTTAAAGATATGTCTAATGGAACGACTACAATCACCAAGTCTACTGCTGCAACGAAGGAGACTATCGAGATCGACGGAGTTGAATATCCATTAGTAAAGATGGAAATCTCCAACTCTTCACACCCGTTCTATACCGGTAAGATTAAACTGATCGACACTGCAGGACGTGTTGACAAGTTCATGAACCGTTACAAGAACCACATGGAAAACAGAAAGAAATAATTTTTCTGATATAATACAAAAAAAAGGAGATTCTTGGGATCTCCTTTTTTTTGTATTATACCAATATAGTCTTGCAATCATCATTCCATCGCTTTTCCTTGGTAGACCCATTTAATAGCATCACCAACAATAATCTGATTTTCTTCCCCTTCATCACTAAGCGATATTTTATTTACACCAGGAAGGCAATTATATACGCCCAAAGAACACCACTCACCTCTAGTATCAACATAAACCACTTTCTCCTCCCCACCCAACGGTGAGATTTTATATTTCTGCATCATATTTAATGAATAACTTGGAATATACACGAAAGCCTCATACACACCTTCTTTTGGAAGATCAGCCTCCCAAGTCAAACGATAATCACCCGATTTTCCCCGCGTAAATACAAAACTTCGAATTGTAGTTCCTTGACAATTTTGATCAATATACTCTTTCCATTGGGAAGTTGGGAAAATTGCGTTTTCTTCTTTAAAATTTATAAATCGAATCCATGATTTGGGCGACTTCAAGTGTTCGTTTTTTACTAATTTCAACAAAGTCGAAGGTTGTGTGATCTTGCAACCCGGGTCCGTATTATCCACAATAAATTCGTTCGTGTCAGATAAAAAATAATCTCTAGAAACTTCTTCCATGTATTGAGTCGTATCCGATGCAAATACCCCCGTTGCCCGACACAAAAAAGAGTTAGGCAAATTTCCGGCAATATTAGTGTTTATCATGAAATCCAAAAATTCATTCATCTCGAATGCAAATCGTTTACCTGTTCCGGCTTCAATTTTAAATGCATGGTATTTAATAATAGATTCCCGTCTTTTTTCTTTATGAGCCCGTTGCATCTCCGGCCAACCTCCCGGTAAATAAGTAGATGTTCTAAAATTGACCACCCCATCCACATCACTATCATTAAAAACAGCAAATTCTATACGATAACGGCAATCTTTTGAATTTTCAGTTTTTACTCTCAATATTTTTGCAATTTTTAGCAAATATGTCGGAATTTTATTGTTCATATACCAAGAAGGCAATATCATATTCCAATCTACTTGAAAAACCGCTTTAAACTCCTCGTTTAATTGTTCAAAATCAACCATTTTGAAACGGTACTTATTAAAAAAATCCATCAAAAAAAACACTAGCTTATCCTGATCGACCCCTTGGGTTTGAAGTATATCCACCAACTCCCGTTCCTTTAATACAAAAATGGCATCAAGTACTGCCACATCCAAAGAATTATCGTGTAAAGCATCTTTCAAACTACGCGAACGAAGATAATCAATCGCCTGCTGTTCCCAAATGGGTGTCAAAGCAGGTCGTGCCTCTATTCTCGTCTGGTTGTTATCTTCTATTATTAGATTCATTAAAGAATTCAAGAAAGGATAAGTTTGAGAAACTATACCCGAAATTTGATTATTAAATTGGGCATAAATTAAATGTGGATTTTTACTGCACTCAACATCTTCCAAACGATATTTTCTCCACAACATATTCCATCCTAAAATTTTGTTCCATGAAAAGGTATTTCGCCATACTTCTTCTCGAAACAATAATAAATGAACAGCAACTTCTACCTCACTAGAAAATATTTTAGTCCCGAATCCTCGTTCAGGGAAATACAAAACTTCAGGCTGCACAAACCCACTACACTTCATCTCATTACGGAAATAAGAGGTAAAATCCAAGGGTGTTTCCACAAGTTGAAAACGTTTATAAGGATATTTATTCCCCGCAGAAATTTCAGCCACGTGACGAGCTCCACGGATAATTGACCTCGCAGAAGTTCCCTCTCGTACAGGAGAAGGTAACAACCTATCGTTCAATAGTTTTAACAATGAAGCGTGTTTACGCCACACGTGAAGCTCGTAAGTCACACTATCCACAATCAACTGCCGGGTAACGTAATCGCCTATATTAAGCGTGAGACCCGGCAACGGGGATTCATTCCGAAACACAAGTTGATCCCCCTTTTTCATTCGCATTCCCTGGGAAATAACTTTATTTTTCCCGTAATTACGTACTCGCAACGAGTAACGAGTAAAATCCCTAGAATTATCATACGGGGAACCCGGATTTTCCGGAGGAACAGTCGTCGGGTACCACAAAACCTCCGGGATCAACAAAGTAAAATCTTTTCGTAAATACGAATAACGTTTCCCCAAACGACAAGCCAAATACATACGCTCGCGTGTATCTGCGATTTCTGCATCCGGAACATTCAGATAACAAATTCTCTCGTCGATTTGACCTTTATAAGATAGTTCCAATAGCAACGAATCTCCGGGGGACAATCTCGCCGGTACGCCAATCACTTGCTTTTCCCGTTCATAAAGGGAAGTCGTTCCATTTATGAACAAGGAAGTCACCTCCAAACTCGGATTCAAGTAAAGCAACACCTTGTCAAGTTCCACCCCCGTACAATTCCGCACAACAAGTTTTGTATTCACAAACATTTCATCCTCTCGTTGCTCATAATCAATATCCTGAGACTCAAGATAAGCTTTCGGGTAAGAAGAATATTTTTCGTAAATAGATCTATAATTCAAACGTTCTCGAAATTCATCCTGCCGCAAAAAGAAAAAAGAACTTCCACACACCACCCCCATGATCAAAAAAAAGAAAGCCATTATCCATTTACAACGACTACAAGGTCGGTTCGGAATTCGATCGAATTTTAAAATGGTCAACCCGACAAAACCAAGCCCCAAGAAAAACCATGCCCCTCGCTGTAAAAGATAACCCGACATATCAGAATGGCCTGTTATCCTGGAAAAGGCACTCGGTAAAGAAAGCCCCAACGGATCAAACAAACCGAATTGATAATCTGAAATATAAAATATCGTGGACACTAAAAATCCAAGGAGAAGAATCATACTCAACACCCGATTCTTTAACCAAGTAATAACAAAAAAAGAAAGTCCCAGCATGAATACAAGGGCCGGCATAACCATCAAAAACAAATAAAATAGATAGTAAATTCCACCCAACGGGAAAGGCATAAACAACAGATGCATCACCATAATCATCAACAACGAAAGTAGTGCCGCACCACCAAACACACTAATAAAAGCAATAAACACGCCACACACGTATTCCGCATTACTTTCCGGCCGATAGTACACCGTTTCCATGCTATCCACATAACGTTTTTTACTCAAAAAGTGACAACTCAGAATCACCAAAGGAAGCGTTTGAAAAATCAAGAAAAAGAAAGTATTCATAAACGGGACAGATGAGGAAAAATCCGCAACGCAAAACGAATACCTCCCTAAAATACTCTGATTACTCAATTGAGCAAACAAGATCACGACATACATCCCTAAGGTATAAAACCATAATAATTTTTCCCTTAATAATAATCGAATGTTGTAAAATGCTATCGTGTTGATATTTTTTATTTCCATAATCTTTTAAGTATGCATTTCAACTGTTTACAAATATAATGAAAAACATTCGCATAAATATAAATTATTTCACTACATTCGTAATGATAGCCATAAACTACAAATATTACCTAACACGCCCATGTTTTCGTACTGGAATATGCAGTTATGACCTAGGGGATCCATCTTATATAAAGGGGAAGATAAAGTTTTCTAAAGTATGTATTTTCTACATTACCACAAGTGACTCCTAAGGTAATCCCAAATGTCATCATTGGGATTACCTTAGGATTACACATGATCATCTACCGTTCAGGATCTGCAAACACATGCTCGATAATCCGGCGATCGACATCATCAAACGTTTTGTTCCGGCGTTTCATAACAGCTTCAGCCGTGGAAACGAATTGATTCATTTTATGCTCCGTAAACCCACTGGCACCACCCCATGAGAAGGAAGGAACGAAATTCCGGGGAAAATCCGAACCGAAAATATTGGTACCCACACCGATCACCGTTCCAGTGTTAATCATGGTGGAAATACCTAGTTTAGCATGGTCACCCATGATCAGGCCGCAGAATTGAAGTCCGGTTCGACGGAAATGCTTGGTCTCGTAATCCCACAACTTCACCTCCACGTAAGTGTTTTTCAGATTGGAATTATTCGTCCCGGCACCAATGTTACACCACTCGCCCAGCACGGAATTCCCGAGGAAACCGTCATGAGCCTTATTCGAATAACCAATCATCACAACGTTGTTCACCTCACCCCCGCATTTGCAATACGGACCTAAAGTTGTCGCCCCATACACCTTGGCACCCATCGTCAACACCGAATGTTCGCACATCGCCAACGGTCCTCGCACGAGAACACCTTCCATAATCTCGGCATCTTTACCGATATATACCGGGCCTCCTTCCGTGTTAATTACCGCACAGCGCACAACAGCCCCCTCTTCCACGAAAACGGGGTACTTCCCGTACACCTGCACGCAACTATTCAACAGGGCACTCTCACGCCCTTCCGTAATCAATCGGAAATCAACCTCCAATTCTTGGGCATTCAGAGAAAACAAATGGTAAGGATAAACAACACGGGTAAACTCTCCCGTGTATTCTTTACGTGTAAAATCAGGTACAGTCATCGGATCAAAGGTTGCAACATCCTGTATACCCATCCGCACGGCGATCAGACAATCACCCTGCAATAACATCTCTCCTGTCTGTAAAGACCTGATTTTCTGCACCAATTCATCATTCGGACATACCGAACTATTGATAAGCAAATTATCGTCTTCCACAGACAACGGGAACTTTTCCTGAAGGTAATCTTTGGTCAGATATGCAACCTTATCCCCAAACCGCTTTTCCCACTTTTCCCGGATCGTGAGAATTCCAACCCTCAATTCAGAAATCGGACGAGTAAAAGTCAAGGGTCGTAAAGTACCCCAACTTTTATCATCAAACAAAATTATTTTCATTGTGTGTTTTATATTTGCACACAAAAGTAACAAATGCATCATATTTCACAAAAAAAATCTTTGGCATAAGAATTGTCCTATGATGTAGTGGTTTATTTTTCAGTGCCTTTTTGTCAAAATGTCAGTTTTTTGAAACAAGGCTAACCACGGGAAAACCGGAAATAAACCAAATGTGGAAAAGTTTAAAACAATAGAGATAAGGAGATCATAATGAATAAAATAGATTTAAAAGATATTTTACAAGAAAACTTGGCGGACGAGAATCAAGATTATTTATCCATCTTGGGAGACGAGAAGGAGATGCTCAACGACCACACGGATATTCCAGACACTCTGCCAATTTTACCGCTACGGAACACGGTTTTGTTCCCCGGCGTCATAATTCCTATAAATATTGGCAGGGAAAAGTCACTGAAACTCATCCGGTATGTGTATAAAAGCAGCGTACCCTTTGGTGTGATTGCCCAGAGAGACACCAACACGGAAAATCCCAAGCTGGAAGACCTATACACGATAGGTACAGTAGCCACCGTCTTGAAGATACTGGAAATGCCGGATGGAACAACGACGGCTATCATACAAGGTAAAAAGAGATTCGAACTCGATGACATCCTGTATGATGAACCCTACCACGTGGGAAAGATCACTGTCAAGCAAGAGGATACAATCAAGGAGGATGACCAAGAGTATAATGCCATCGGAGAGGCTCTAAAGGAGATGGCCCTCAAGATCGTAAAATACTCTAGCAACATCCCGAACGAGGCCGGCTTCGCCTTGAAAAACATCGAGAGTATGCTATTCTTGATCAATTTCATATCCTCGAACACGGATATTGACTACCGGAATAAACAGGAATTACTGGAAATCGACATCCTGAAAGAACGGGCAACCAAATTACTGGAACTTTTAGGCAAACAAGTCAAGATTCTGGAACTTAAAGAGGACATCCAGAAGAAAGTGAAAGTCGATCTGGATAAACAGCAACGGGAATACTTGCTCCACCAGCAGATGAAGACCATCCAAAACGAGCTGGGAGCCAATCCGGTAGATGAAGATCTTCAAGAATTGGAAGAAGCGGCCCGAAAGAAAAAGTGGGGAAAGAACGTGCAGGAAATTTTTGAAAAAGAACTTCAAAAATTGAAACGCCAAAATCCTTCCACCCCGGACTATTCCGTGCAATTCAATTACGTGAAAGAATTGACCGAGTTACCCTGGGAACACTATTCCGAGGATAATTTCGACTTGAAGAAAGCCTCCGAGATCCTGGATGCCGATCATTACGGACTGGATAAGGTGAAAGAGAGAATTCTCGAATACCTCGCCGTACTGAAACTGAAAGGAGATATGAAATCCCCGATCCTGTGCCTGTACGGCCCTCCGGGAGTCGGCAAGACTTCCTTGGGAAAATCCGTAGCTCGGGCACTCAACCGGGAGTTTGTACGTATGTCATTGGGAGGTTTACACGATGAATCCGAAATCCGGGGACACCGTCGCACCTATATTGGAGCCATGCCCGGACGAATCATTCAAAGTATCAAGAAAGCCGGAACATCAAATCCCGTATTCATACTGGACGAGATTGACAAAGTTGGTCAAGACTTTCGGGGAGACCCACAATCTGCTCTATTGGAAGTACTTGATCCGGAACAGAACACAGCCTTCCATGATAACTACCTGGACATAGACTACGACTTGTCGAAAGTTATGTTTATCGCCACGGCAAACGACATTTCGACGATTGCTCCCCCGTTAAGAGACCGCATGGAAATGATCGAGGTGAGCGGTTACCTCATGGAAGAAAAAATAGAGATTGCCAAACGGCATTTGATACCCAAACAGCTGGTGAATCACGGGCTGAAAGCAGAACAAATCGAATTTACCGACGATATACTAAACTTCATCATCGATAAATACACCCGGGAATCAGGAGTACGGGGCTTGGATAAAACCTTGGCAAAGATCATGCGTCAAGTGGCCAAAAAGGTGGCTATGGATCAGTCTTTCACGATTAAACCGACAAAGGTTACCGTGGAAGAATACCTAGGTACCCCTATCTTCACCCGGGAAGAATACCAAGGTAACGAGTTACCCGGAGTGGTTACCGGTTTGGCATGGACAGCCGTGGGTGGTGAAATTCTTTACGTGGAATCAAGTATCAGCAAGGGCAAAGGTGTCCTAACCATGACAGGAAGCCTAGGTGATGTGATGAAAGAGTCTGCCACCTTGGCATTAGAATATATCAAATCGCACGCCGAAGAACTGGGAATACAGCCCTCTGCCGTGGAAGAACATAATGTCCATATTCACGTTCCGGCAGGTGCCGTACCTAAAGACGGCCCCTCGGCAGGTATCACCATGGTCACCTCGTTAGCCTCATCACTAACCGGAAGAAAGGTAAAGAAGGCTTTAGCCATGACCGGAGAAATCACGTTGAGAGGCAAAGTTCTCCCCGTGGGAGGTATCCGGGAAAAGATCCTAGCTGCCAAACGTGCCGGGATCAAAGAGATCATCCTTTGCCGGGAAAACAAAAAAGACATTGACGAGATTAAAAAAGAATACGTAAAAGGCATTAAATTCCACTTCGTTGACCACATTCGGGAAGTATTGGACATTGCCTTGATCTAAAAAAAATCTACCCATGTTGAAGTGCATCTTAAAAATGAAACTTGTTTTTTAAGATGCACTTCGTTTTTTACCCCCTCACATGATGACACTATTCAATCCATCATCCTCCCAATCATATTCGGAGCTATGAGGAAAGCAATTCTCGCTAATAATCAAACAATTACTTTTACTTATTAGTTTTACCTATCCAAACATAGAATAATTCAATCAAATTTATTGTTTTAATAAAAATAAATGATATATTTTTGTATTGAGAAAATAAAAACAAGAATCAATTATAAAAATAAAAAACAATGGAACCAATTATCAATTCACAACTTCCTGAGTTCAAAGTTCAGGCATTTCACAACGGAGAGTTCAAAACAATAAGTAGCGAAGACGTAAAAGGCAAGTGGGCGATCTTCTTTTTCTACCCCGCAGACTTTACCTTCGTTTGCCCGACCGAATTAGTTGACGTGGCAGAGAAATACGAGCAATTCAAAGCAATGGGAGTAGAAGTTTACTCTGTAAGCACGGATTCTCATTTCGTACACAAAGCATGGCATGATGCCTCTGAAAGCATTCGCAAAATCAAATACCCGATGTTGGCAGACCCGACCGGAGTATTGAGCCGTGCCTTCGGGGTCATGATCGAGGAAGACGGGATGGCTTATCGCGGAACATTCGTGGTAAACCCAGAAGGAAAGATTAAAATTGCAGAAATCCACGACAACAACATTGGGCGTAACGCGGACGAATTACTTCGAAAGGTTGAAGCTGCTCAATTCGTGGCAGAACACCCGAACGAAGTTTGTCCTGCAAAATGGAAAAAAGGAGCAAATACACTGAAACCAAGCATCGATTTAGTCGGAAAAATCTAACAAGAATCTTCCACGGGGTGTTATGATACACCCCCTCTTTATCCCACCTTTCCCCATTTTAAATTCTAAATTTCAAATTCTAAATTATATGCTAGATACCTCTTTGAAAGATCAACTTAAAAATATTTTCGCTGTTTTAGAGGCTCGATACACATTGGATATTGCCGTGGCCCCTCAACACGAAAGTTGGCAGGAATTAACGGAAATGCTGGCAGACGTAGCTGAATGTTCAGATAAAATATCTTGCCAGATTAAAGAGGGAAAAGAACTGGAGTTCTCTTTACTGAAAAACGGAGAACCCACAGGCATCAAATTCCGGGGAGTTCCCAATGGCCACGAGTTCACCTCCCTCCTACTTGCTATTATGAATGCAGACGGGAAAGGGAAGAATTTTCCGGATAAGACCATCTGCAACCGGGTGAAAGCATTGAAAGGCCCCATACACCTGACAACTTACGTATCTTTAACTTGTACCAACTGTCCGGATGTCGTACAAGCGCTGAATGCAATGGTTACTTTAAACCCGCAAATCCATCACGAAATGGTCGACGGGGCAATCTACCAAGATGAAGTAGAAAAATTAAAGATACAAGGAGTACCTTCCGTGTTCGCTGATGGAAAACTCCTCCATGTCGGAAGAGGGGAATTCGGTGAATTATTAAACAAACTTGAGACTCAATACGGAATAGAGGAAAACACGTTAGAGGTAAAAGAAAAAAGTTATGATGTCATCGTTTTAGGAGGAGGACCGGCAGGTTCAGCTGCCGCCATTTACTCCGCACGCAAGGGTTTGAACGTGGCAGTCATAGCGGAACGTATCGGGGGACAAGTCAAAGAAACCGTGGGAATTGAAAACCTAATTTCCGTACCGGAAACAACAGGTAATCAATTAGCAGACAATTTACGGACACATTTACAATGTTACCCAATTGACCTGCTAGAACATCGGCAGATTGAAAAAATAGCATTAGAAGATAAACAAAAAATACTTTCCACGGCTACCGGGGAGAAATTCTCCGCACCGGCTGTTATCGTAGCTACCGGAGCCAGTTGGAGAAAACTGAACGTATCAGGTGAGGCCGAGTATATCGGTAGAGGCGTCGCGTTCTGCCCGCATTGTGACGGGCCATTCTACAAAGGCAAACACGTTGCAGTTGTAGGAGGGGGCAATTCAGGGATAGAAGCTGCCATTGATTTGGCAGGAATATGTTCAAAAGTTACCGTATTGGAATTTTTGGACAATTTAAAGGCCGATCAAGTGTTACAGGAAAAACTAAAAAGCTTACCCAACGTGGAAGTCTTTGTCAATTCGCAAACACTTGAAGTTATCGGCAACGGGGATAAGGTAACAGGCATCCGGGTAAAAGACCGGACCTCCGAAGAGGTTCGTACCATTGAATTGGACGGAATTTTCGTTCAGATCGGTTTAATGCCTAATAGCGGCGTTTTCCGGGATGTAGTCGACACGAATCGAATGGGAGAAATCGCCATCGACACGCATTGCCGCACAAATATTCCGGGAATCTATGCCGCAGGAGATGTCTCCACCGTACCCTACAAACAAATCATCATCGCCATGGGAGAAGGAGCAAAAGCCGCACTTTCTGCTTTTGAGGATCGGATGCGAGGGGTGATTTAAAGTAAAAGATAAAAGTGAAAAACTAAAAGTGAATTAGACTTCGCTTTTAGTTTTCACTTTTCATCTTCCAGGCTTTTGGTCAATGACTTAACCAGTTTATATTTATTAAAGAATTCTCTTAATATTACCCTTAAAACCGTATACCCCGGTATCGCCAAGATCATTCCCGGTATACCCGCCAAATTTCCTGCAATCAGTATCACCAAAAAAATCTCCATCGGGTGAGCGTGAACACTATTCCCGTAAATCAGAGGCTGTAACACCACATTATCAATCAACTGGGTAATAATGAAAACGATACTCATGTATATCAACAAGGGAAATACTACCGTGTAGAAATCGACATCCACATTCGTCGCAATCCCGACAGACAACCCGAAGGCCGCCCCGATCAGAGGCCCGATATAAGGAATTACATTCGTAATCCCCGTGATCAAACCAATCAGCACCGCATTATTAAACGGTAGCCCCACAATCGTTAATCCCAATATATTTAAACCCATCACGATCAGCACCTCGAAGGTAATCCCGATAAAATAACGCATCAGCAATCTTTGAATCGAATCCAACGCATTCCCCACACCTTCCCCATAACGTGTCGGCACGATAGTCAATAACATCCGGTAAAATAACTTGCTATCCTTCAGGAAAAAGAATGCCATGAAGGTCACGGAAAACAAGGCAATGAAAATACTACTGATCGTACCCGCCAAAGAACCGAACATATTTTGAATCTGCGTAACATCCACCACCGACTTCAAGTTCGTCACGATATATTCCTTCACGTCCTGATCCGATTCAAGAATTCCAAACCGTTTCAATCCCTGCTCCAAATCGGCCAAAGGATCTTCAAGCTTGTTCACGATATTCGTGATACTAATATCACTCAACGACTGAAATTCTTGGCTCACTAACGGGATCACCGTGTAAAAGAAAAGGATGAATACCACCCAAATACAAATCAGAGCTATCGCAGCTCGCAAACCTTCTGGTATATGATACCCCTTAATTTCCAAGCGCTCCAAACAATTCATCACCGGTCGTCCTAAAAAAGAGATGATCACGGCAATCAAGATATAAGCTATTATGGAAGAAAAATACCAACACAAAAATCCCACGACCGCCAAAGCGAACCCTCCCAGACAATATTTTCCTATATTATTCATAATTCAATCTTTACAACGTAACAAACAACTCTCCGTTTACGACAAAAGCAACTTGACGTTACACATTTCTTAGCCCAAAAATAGATAAATAAATTTATTCTATAAGTACATAGGTATTATTTATGCGAAAAAAACATGGAAATCAAGAAAACATTTTTATCTTTGATTACGTTCTTTAATGGATAAATAACAAAATAAAGTCGTGTATGCTAAGAAAAGCTTGGGATCTATATTACGACGGATTCAGGAATATGCCCCGATGGGGAAGAACTCTTTGGCTTATTATCATTATTAAGCTATGTATCATGTTTTTAGTCTTTAAACTTTGGTTAATGCCCAATTACCTCAACTCCCACTATGACAGTGCCGAGGAGAAAAGTAATCATGTTTTTGAAGAATTAACAACAAAACCTTAATATTATGTTTCTTGATCTGACAACAACCACTCTGGTAGAGTGGTCACGATGGCAATTCGCCATGACAGCAATTTATCATTACATGTTCGTACCCCTGACCTTGGGGTTAGCCTTGATGCTCGCTATCATGGAAACCATGTGGGTAAAAACGGGTGATCAAAATTGGCTGAATGCCACTAAATTCTGGATGAAACTGTTCGGTATAAACTTTGCCATCGGCGTGGCTACCGGATTAATTCTGGAATTCCAGTTCGGAACAAACTGGTCAAACTACTCTTGGTTCGTGGGGGATATTTTCGGCGCCCCGCTGGCCATTGAAGGAATTATAGCGTTCTTCTTAGAATCGACCTTCGTGGCTGTCATGTTCTTTGGCTGGAATAAAGTAAGCAAACGCTTCCATCTGATCTCAACCTGGATGGTATTTGTCGGGGCAAACATTTCAGCTTTATGGATTCTGGTTGCCAATGCTTGGATGCAAAATCCCGTCGGCATGGAATTCAACCCGCTGACGGCCAGAAATGAAATGGATGATTTTTGGGCCATTCTCTTCTCCCCCACTGCGATCAGTAAATTTACCCATACGGTAACCTCGGCCTACACGCTCTCGGCCTGTTTCGTGGTAGGAGTGAGTTCATGGTTCATCCTGAAGAAAAGGAATCTTGAATTCGCCCGCAAAAGCATCATGCTTGCCTCCGTGTTCGGGTTAATCAGTATTCTTCTCACCATGTACACGGGAGACTCCAGCGCACAGGATGTAACCAAAACACAACCCATGAAATTCGCCGCCATGGAAGGCCTGAACAAGGGTGGTAATGGGGTTGAATTCACCGTAATCGGTATTCCGACAAACGATCCGTCATTACCAACTTCCAAGATGAAAAAAATGGAATACGCGATCCATGTTCCCAAAATGCTTTCCTTCTTGGGGTATCATGATTTCAACGCCTACATTCCCGGTATTCAAAATATTTTAGACGGTTACACCTCACAAGAAGGTATCACCTATCCCTCTTTGGAACAGCGTATGGCTAACGGCCGCACCGCCATTGATGCCTTGAAAACATATAAACAAGCCGTCAAGGACGAAGATCAGCCCCTTGCCGACAGCACGTTACAAGTCTTTAAAGCCAACTATTCGGACTTCGGGTACGGCTACTTGTCTTCTCCATACGATGCGATCCCCCATGTGCCACTCGTGTTCTACAGCTTCCGAATCATGGTTGGGCTGGGTATGCTATTTACACTTCTATTCATTCTTTCCCTGTGGTATGCAAAGAAGAGAAAATTCGAGAAATTCAAACTCATTCCTTACTTGGCTCTTGTCTGCGTTCCCTTGGCTTACATCGCCTCCCAATGCGGTTGGATCGTGGCAGAAGTTGGTCGCCAACCTTGGGTCGTACAGGACCTGATGCCCACGAATGTCGCCGTTACCAAAATAGCGTCCGACTGGGTAATGACCACATTCTGGATGTTTGCCATACTTTTCACCGTCCTGCTAATTGCAGAACTGAAAATTATGTTCCACCAGATAAAAAAGGGACCGGAAAATCATTAAAATCATAAATCATAAATCGCAAATGAATATGGAATTTCTTCAACACTATTGGTGGATTTTAATATCATTACTTGGCGGATTGCTCGTATTCCTGCTGTTCGTGCAAGGAGGACAAACACTATTATATACCATTGCCAAGACCGAAGATGAACGTAATCTCTTGGTCAACAGTTTGGGACGTAAATGGGAATTCACGTTTACCACATTGGTCGTATTCGGAGGTGCATTTTTTGCCAGTTTTCCGCTATTCTATTCAACCAGTTTCGGGGGAGCTTATCTCGCTTGGATGGTTGTACTATTCTGTTTCGTGATGCAAGCCGTTTCCTACGAGTATCGCCGGAAAGCCGGCAACCTGCTCGGGGAAAAGACCTACAACATATTTCTGATCATTAACGGGGTCATCGGCACCATCTGTATCGGTGCCGTTGTCGGGTCTTTCTTCACGGGTAACCCGTTTAAACTGGGAGAAATGAACGATGTCACTTGGATGAGCCCTTGGAGAGGCATCGAGGTGCTGTTCAATGTCGCAAACCTCTGTCTGGGTCTAGCCATATTCTTCTTGGCCCGTACATTAGCCTCCCTCTATTTTATGAATAACATCAAACACGATGTAATCTACGAAAGAAGTAAAAAGCAAGTATTATACAACTCTATCCCTTTCGTTGTACTTCTACTTGCCTTCCTAGCCATCATATTGTTGGGCAAGGGTTATGCGATTATGGAAGATAAGAGCATCCAGCTCGTCCCGTACAAATATTTCCACAACCTACTGGAAATGCCTCTGAACACGCTTATTTTACTAATCGGAGTTGTCGGAGTTTTATTCGGGATCATCCAATCCATCCTGAAACCTCACTGGAGAAAAGGAATCTGGTTCTCCGGAATCGGAATCGTCTTGGCTGTAATCGCCCTGTTCATCGTGGCAGGATTCAATAACACGGCATTCTACCCGTCATACACGGATCTCAACTCGTCCTTGACCATTTATAATGCCTCATCTTCTCTCTACACGTTGAAAACCATGGCATACGTATCACTGGCTTCCCCCATCGTGCTGGCCTATATATTCTACGCTTGGCGGGCCCTCAACAAAAAACAGATTGACATACAAGATGTGAAAGATGACCACCATGCGTATTAAGATAAAAACTAAAAGTTAAAAGATGAAAACTGAAAGATGAAAGCCGGGAAACATTTTCCACTTTCACCTTTTAGTTTTTAACTTTTATCTTTCTTCTTATATGTAAAAAAAGGGCTGTTTCCAGCCCTTTTTTTACATATAAGAAGAATTGTCCCAACAGTGGGTACAAAGCTCCTCCTTCGGCAATCCGATTGCCTTCACAATATCTTCCAGACGTTGGAATTTCAATGAGTCCAGCTGTAAATGCTGAGCCATCACCTCCAACATCTTCTTGTATTTATCCGAATCGGGATCGGTATACGGTTTTAAAATCTCTTCCGTCAAATCGGACGTACCCTCTAAATCCCGGATCACCCGACGGGTAAACAAATCAAAATTAGAACGGGAAGAAGAGAAATTCAAGAACACGCAAGGATATACCAGCGGGGGACAAGCAATCCGCATATGCACTTCCTTCACCCCGCATTCCTTCAATTTCACCACATTATCCTTCAACTGCGTTCCTCGCACAATCGAATCATCCAAGAAAAGAATCCGGGCATCCCGCGTAAATGCCTCGTTAGGTAATAATTTCATCTTGGCCACTAAATCCCGCATGGCTTGATTCTGCGGCATAAAACTACGGGGCCACGTGGGCGTGTACTTCACGAACGGGCGCTTGTACGGCAGGCAACGGGCATTCGAGTAACCAATCGCATGACCGACTCCCGAATCAGGTATTCCCGCCACATAATCCACCTTCACGTCATCCTTTTCGGCAATAGCTGCTCCACAACGATAACGGGCATCTTCCACGTTAATCCCTTCGTAATAAGAAGAAGGGTAACCGTAATACACCCACAAGAAAGAGCATATCTGTTTCTTACATCCCGGAGTAGTCACTTGCGTGATCCCATCCCGGGTAATCTGCAAAGCTTCCCGCGGTTGAATATCCCGCACGATCGTGTACCCCAGATTCGTGAACGAAGAACTCTCGCTGGCCACTACATAACCATGCTCATTTTTTCCTAGGATAATCGGAGTCCGACCGTATTTATCCCGAGCCGCATAAATTCCCGTCTCCGTCAGGATCAAAAAGGAGCAAGACCCCTTGACCTTGTTATACACATTCTCGATTCCCTCCTTAAACGTATTCCCGGCATTAATCAACATGGCGACTGCCTCCGTCGGGTTCACTGTCGAACTCGACAATTCGGCAAAATGCTTGCGTTCCTTCAGAAACTCGTCCACAATCTCGTCCAAATTAGCCAAACGACCAACCACCACGACAGCAAACCGTCCCAAATGCGAGGTCACCGTGATGGGCTGCGATTCCATATCACTGATCACCCCGATCCCCAAGTTAGACCCGGCAAAACGATCCAATTCCGGTTCAAATTTATTCCGGAAATAGGCACTCTCCAAACTATGGATGGAACGATTAAATTCCGTCCCGTTATAAAAAGCAAGTCCCGCACGTTTCGTTCCCAGATGAGAATGGTAGTCTGTGCCGTAAAACACGTCGGCAACACAATCCTTACGAGATACACAGCCAAAAAATCCGCTCATACTTCAATATCTTTTTGTAATTATTTCTCTTCAATCTTCTCTTTCGCAGCCTGTAAAGCCAAATCGAATTTCGGGTAAATATTCTCAACCCCGACAAGCTCACCGATTCCTCCCTTCAACAAATCCTTTTTCACCGATTCGCTCACTCCCGATAAAACGATATACGTACCCTCGTTCTTTAATTGGAGAATCGTCTCCCTTAGATTCTTCAACCCGGTAGAGTCCACGAAAGGAACATGACGCATACGAATAATCAGCACATCGTAATTCACGCCCAAGTTACGAATTGTTTCACAATATGTCTTTGCCGACCCGAAGAAAAACGGCCCGCTAATCTCGTATATACCCAAACCTTTTGGCAAATTCTTATAATTCTCAAGCACATCACTATCCATATTCGTGGCACCGATAATCTCCTTCGGGGCATTATCCGCCATACGCTTCATAAACAACAGGGCAGCCAACACAACACCAATTTCAATCGCCACGGTCAGATCCACCAACACGGTCAAGAAGAATGTCACCAACAAAATCACCACGTCGGACATGGAAGCCCGTAAAATAGAACGGAATGACCGCCATTCACTCATATTATAAGATACCACGATCAGGATTCCCGCCAGACATGACATCGGAATCAAAGACGCCCATTTCCCAAAGAACAACATGATTAGCAACAGCACCACAGCATGAGTGATTCCGGCAATCGGGGTACGTCCCCCATTCTTCACGTTGGTTGCCGTACGGGCAATAGCTCCCGTGGCAGGAATACCACCAAACAAAGGAGAGGCAATATTAGCAATCCCCTGGGCTATCAACTCTGTATTCGAACGATGGTGCCCACTAATCATACCGTCAGCCACCACCGCAGACAATAACGACTCGATAGCACCTAAAATGGCTATCGTCATGGCAGGCTGCAAGTAATGAGACAACTGATCCCACTCGATAGACGGGAACACCGGGGTCAAATTACATTTAATCTCCCCGAACTCGGAACCGATCGTCGTCACCGCACCTTCCGGCAAAAGGAAAGCCACGATAGGCGTGACCACCAGTATAGCGACAAACGAACCCGGCACCCGGCTCGTGATCTTCGGCATATACACCGCAATCAACACGGTCACGACCGTGATTCCCACGGCATACCAGTTCACCGTATCCATCCCTCCGAAATAAGCGCCCCACTTACCGATAAAACTCCCCGGCACATCCGTCAGCGTCAATCCCAACGCGCTGGATATTTGCGTGGAGAAAATCGTCAAAGCGATACCGGAAGTAAAACCGACAATCAACGGGTGAGGGATAAACTTCAGCAAAGTCCCCAACCGCAACATACCGAATCCGATCATGATCACCCCGGCAAATATCGTTGAAATAATCATCCCGTCCAGACCGTAATCATTTACAATCCCGTAGACAATAATGATAAAAGCTCCCGTGGGACCACCGATCTGTACCCGGCTACCACCAAAAAACGAAATGAGAAACCCGGCCACGATAGCCGTTATAATCCCCTTTTCAGGAGAAACTCCCGAGGCCACGGCAAAAGCGATTGCCAACGGTAAGGCCACGATACCTACCACGATTCCGGCAAGAATATCTTTCGATAGATTCTTCTTTACCGAACCGTCTTTAATTAATCCGAATAACTTCGGACTAAACACCTTTTCCATACTATTATACCCTTAATTTAAAAACGCACAAAGGTATATATTAATTTCAAATTCAGGGCTTCGAAATTAATAGAAATTAATAATTCCACAGATTCAATCCATCAACTCTATGATGATTATTCGCATACCGACTTCGACGTTTCGAATAACCTCATCAAATATGAAATACTTGATTAAAGAAATGTTTTAATTCCCCCTTAGACACAGCCCCGCATCCCACTTGTGGCTGCCCCTCCACGGGAACAAACATCAAGGTCGGGATACTCCGCACATTGAAAGCCTTCACCAACTCCTTCTCCATATCGCTATCCACCTTGTAAATATCAACTTTCCCCTCGTACTCTCGCTGCAATTCTTCCAGAATCGGGGCTATGGTCTTACACGGGACACACCAGTTCGTGTAGAAATCTATCACTACCGGACGCTCTCCCTCGAATCTATACACTCTGCTATTCTGGTAGTCAAACACTTTCTGTTTAAAACTATCCTTTGTCAAATGTTCGATCATAGTTATATCATTACAAGTTAATAAATACATGAATCATACGCACTCCTCTCACAACAAGTTACAAGTTCCTTTCCATACCTGTTCCTAAATTGCATTCTTTATCGTATCTTTGGAAAAATCATTATAAAACACGATTACACATGAAAATTCTTGGAAATATTATCTGGGTCCTGTTCGGCGGTTTCTTCGTCGCACTAGAATATTTTGTATCCAGCATAGGTTTGTTTATCACGATCATCGGAATTCCTTTCGGGATACAAACCCTAAAACTCGGAGTGCTGGCCCTCTGGCCTTTCGGCAGTCAGGTGGTAGACATCCCGCAAAGTAGTGGCTGTCTTTCCTTTCTCATGAATGTCATCTGGTTCTTCATAGGGGGAATATGGATATTCTTGTCCCATCTCCTTTTCGGGGTAATCTTCTGCATCACCATCATCGGTATCCCTTTCGGCATGCAACATTTCAAACTGGCCCGCTTGGCCATCACCCCCTTCGGTCACGACGTCTTATAGAAAAGCGGGCCCCATCCCTAAGGCCCGCTCATCTGATAAAAAGCTCTAGACAATCGTCCAAAGCTAAACTAAAAATTCAGTGATCTCCTAATTCATTTCAGATTCATGATTTATGATTTTAGATTCCAACCGCACTGATGCTTTTAATCATAAATCGTCAATCATAAATCTACAATTTCTAGATTCCTTTCAACGCCTTCAGCGTCTTTTCCGTTTCCGGGTTAGACGGACGTGTCATATTAGGATTTACAATCTTTCCTTCCTTGTCTAACAGGATAAAACGAGGAATACCTCTGATACCGAAAGCGGTCATGAATTCACGATCTCCACCATTGTGTAATTGAACTCCGCCCAAACCTTGTTCCTTCACCATTTTCTCCCAAGCAGCTTTATCTTTATCGCAAGAAATACTTACGAACACAATTTTCTTCCCATGCATCTTTTTCTCCAACTCTTTCAAATGAGGAAGCTCATACTGACAAGGTCCACACCATGTAGCCCACACGTCAATATAGACATATTTACCCTTCAAATCACTCAAGGAAACTTCCTTACCATTTATATCCAGATATTTAAACGTGGGAGCTTGATCCCCTTCTTTTAACTCTTTTTTCTCTTGTGCATTCACCGTAACAAATGACAACAAGATCAACATACAGGATAAATAATGCTTTAATCTCATAACTTTTCTTTGTTTATTTTTTATTGTAACACAAAGCTAGCGATTAAAACCCAGACCCATATCACGTAAAAAAGGTTTTAAGATAGATTTAATACATCCCCTTATTTTTTATCCACGACCACCCGGAAACTATCGTCCAGACGCAAGATGCCGCCAAACGTACTACCATCCTCATTTTTAAAGCCATTCAGTGACCCGGTTTTCCCTTTCAATACCAAAACCTCGACCTGTTTCTGTGTTAATTTTTTCCCAAAAAATTCCATGGGGATAATAAAGTCACACGATTTTCTATACAGACTACATCCCCAGGCAGCCCGTCCCTTGATAATTTCGCCGTTCCCACACTTCGGACATTTCAACACAACGGGCTCCGCGGGAGCTTTTGCTTTCTTCGGAGCTTTCTCTTTCGCAGCAGTTTCTTTTTTGACCTCTTCTGCCACCTCCACGGTAATCGCTTTCCGGGGCGAACACTTCACCACGTGTACCAGCTCGTTCACCATCACCTTCAACTCCTCCATAAAATCCGACACATTGTAAGTCCCCTCCTCGATCATCCGTAATTTTTTCTCCCATTGCCCGGTCAGCTCGGCTGATTTCAACAGGTCATTCTGAATCGTATCGATCAATTCAACACCCGTGGCAGTGGCCACCAATCGCTTTTTATCTTTCCGGATATATCCTCTTTTCAATAACGTCTCGATAATCCCCGCCCGGGTAGATGGACGTCCGATCCCGTTCTCCTTCATTAAATCCCGAAGTTCCTCGTCTTCCACCTGTTTCCCGGCAGTCTCCATCGCACGCAACAAATCCGCCTCCGTGTAATACTTCGGTGGCTGCGTCTCCTTCTCCTGCAATTCGGGTGTGTGCGGTCCCTTCTCCCCGACTTCGTACACAGGCAACACGTTCTCATCACTCTGCTTGTTCGATGCCGCAGGAAATACTACCCGCCAAGCCGGGTCAATAATCTGTTTTCCGGTCGCCTTGAACTCGTTTACCCCGACCTGTGCCATAACCGTCGTGTTCGCGATCTCGCAATCCGGATAGAACACCGCGATAAACCGTCGGGCCACCAGATCGTACACCCGCTTTTCATCCGGGGTCATGTCATAGCTGAAAACTCCTGTCGGGATAATAGCATGGTGATCCGTGATTTTCTTGTCGTTGAACACCTTCGGAGACTTGCGTATCTTACTCCCGTTAATAATCGGGTCGATCAACGTGACGTATGGTTTCAGCCCCTTCAAAATCCCAGAAACTTTGGGATATATATCATTCGGTAAGAAATTCGTATCTACACGGGGATAAGTCGTCAACTTTTTCTCGTACAACGACTGGATTATTTTCAAAGTCGTGTCCGCCGAGAAAGCAAACTTCCGGTTACACTCCACTTGTAACAACGTCAAGTCGAACAATTTCGGCGGGTGCTCCATGGCTTTTTTACGTTCCACGCTCTTGATTTCCAGCTCCAAAGGTAGAATCTCCTGCATGAAAGCCTCGGCCTCCTCCTTTACCGTAAAACGTCCTTTCGTGTAAGAGAACCAACCTCCCCGGTAATCCGTCCGTACCTCCCAGTAAGTTTCCGGTTTGAATTGCTCGATCGCTTTCTGCCGATCAACAATCAGTGCCAATGTCGGGGTCTGTACCCGTCCGATCGACAACACGTTCTTCCCGTTCCCGTAGCGCAACGTGTAAGCCCTCGTGGCGTTCATCCCCAACAGCCAGTCCCCGATCGCCCGGGCCGACCCGGCAGCGTATAGCGTGTCAAAATCCTTCGACGCCATCAACTTGGCAAACCCGTCTCGGATCGCCTCTTCTGTCAACGAAGAAATCCACAACCGCATCACCGGAGCCTTACACTTCGCCTTCGTAAGCACCCAGCGCTGGATCAACTCCCCTTCCTGCCCCGCATCACCACAGTTAATCACCATCTCCGCCCGGTTAAACAACTCCTCTATAATGGCAAACTGCCGCTTGATCCCATCATCATCAATCAACTTGATCCGGAACGAGGAAGGAATCATCGGCAACATACTTAAATTCCACTGCCTCCACTTTTCCGTGTACTCGTGCGGTTCCTGTAACGAACAAAGATGCCCGAATGTCCACGTCACACAATAGTCATTCCCCTCGAAATAACCATTCCGACGTACTTTGGCTCCCAGGACCTCCGCTATCTCTTTCGCCACACTCGGCTTTTCCGCTATACAAACACGCATTAATTGATTTTAGATTTAATGATTTTAGATTTTAGATTCCAACCGCATAAAGCCAACGCTTTAACGCCCCCTCTAACTCCCTCTGTGCAAAGGGGTGCCGGTGGGATAGTCCTTTCATTTTCAATTCTCCATTTTCAATTATTTAAAAGCTCAACTGAATCCTCCCCTGTATCATGCTAAACGTCTGCTTCCCGTCCACTGGTGCATGTTTATCCAAACTCACCAGACTGTAACTCATCTTCGCCGCCACGTATTTATTAAAATAATAGATACCACCTATCGAAAAATCATTCTGTTTTCCCCCCATAATCCCGGAGTCCTTATCGTTCATGTTGGTGATATTATAGCGACACAAGATTTCCAAGCTCTTTGCCCCCGGAGCCGTGGCCATACCACTCGTTTTATTATAACCGTAACGACCATTCAGCAAGGCATACCCCACTTGTGCATACCAACCGTCACCGTTATAATTTTCGACCGATGCCCTACGATTCACGTGAGCCATTAAATACTCGGACTGGAAATACCATTTATCAAGTACCATAACCACCTCAGCCCCGAACTTCCACTCGTTAATCGCCTCGGTCACCTCAGCCTTCAAAAACTTCTCAGGGATTAAATTCGAAGGAGCTCCTGCCGAATACGTCAATTTATTCTCTTCCGCCTTTCCTTGCACCCCAAAACGAGAGGATACACCAACATGAATAATATCTTTCCCCTTGGAATAAGGACGATACAGCACTCTTCCCGAAAAAGCGTACCCCTCGTCATCCTTCTCCGTGTTATCAATATCTTTATCACTGAACACGCCTCCCGACACGTTCAACACCTCACAATTATACGTGTAACTGATTCCCAACCGCCGACGATCACCGAAAGCCGTTCCGGTCACGGCCGCCCCGTTAAACTTCATATCCGACGTCCCGATCCGGTACTCCAAACTAAACGGTTCAAAACAATGCCCTACCTTGAACAAATTCTTTCCGTCACTATACTCGATATAAACATCTTTCATTGACACCTTACTCTTGGCAAACCCCAGCTCAATCTTTCCCGTCCAACGTTCCAAAAAACGTACCACCGTTCCCAAACGAACATCATACACTTCCAAAGAATTTCCCAACGCAGTCTTGTCACTGAAAAACACTCCTCCGTCAAACAACGCCCGCCCAATCAAACGAGCCTCGAAATCTCCCTTCTCCGACTTCAACGTCAACTGTGCCGAAGCACTCATTCCACAAGCCAATAGCATCAAAATCAAAAGCGTATGCCTCATCATCAATAGTTTAAAAGGTTAATTTAATTAGTTTCGATTCAGAATATCTTTGCAAAAGTACAAAAAAATCGGGAATCCCGATTTTTCTCTATACCTTGTCCTCATACTTTATTAATTCAATGAGATTCTTTATCCGTTGGAACACATTGGAACGCATTGGATCATCTTGTCCTTCACTTGCTCTCCGATCGACATCCTTTCTAGATTCTGTTTCTTCTTTCATTTCTATGTTGTATCTTTATCCCTCGAACCGAAACAATGAAATATGGAACAAGCAATTATTGATCAAACCATAAAAGCCTTGGAAAGAAATCATTTCGAAGTTTACCTTGCCAACGATCGGCAAAAAGCTAGAGATATTTTCTTTCAAGAAATTTTTGACAAAATAAAACCGACCACTATTTCATGGGGAGATTCCGAAACGATGAAAGCCACGGGCATCCTTTCCGAGATCGAACAACGATCAGACTGTATCCTTATCCGAACTTTCCAAGACGGTTACAGCCGGGTTCAAAAAACATACTGGCGCCGCCAAGCCCTCCTTGCCGATTTATTCGTCACGGGGACCAATGCCCTCACCCGACAAGGTCAACTCGTCAACGTGGACATGGTAGGTAACCGGGTAGCAGGCATCACCTTCGGCCCGGAACACGTTGTCCTATTCATTGGCACGAACAAAATCACGGATAACATCGAGCAAGCCATGGAACGTATTCGCACGATAGCCGCCCCTCTCAACGCTATCCGCCACCCTCATTTACACACTCCTTGCCAGACGACACGAACCTGCATGAACTGCCAAAGTACTGACCGATTGTGTAACACGTGGACCATCACGGAAAAATCACTCCCTCAAAAACGGATTAAAATTATCCTTATCAATGAATCATTAGGCTTATAATCATGAAAGATTACGCATTTGAAATAGAGATGAAAGTACGGGACTACGAATGTGACCTGCAAGGCGTGGTCAACAATTCCAACTACCAACACTACATGGAACACGCCCGTCACGAATTTTTGGAAACCACTGGAACCAGTTTTTCCGCCTTACACAATCAAGGTATCGACGTGATGGTCTCCCGCATTGACATTTCTTACAAACACTCACTCCGGGGCAGCGATCGCTTTGTCGTTCAAGTTGCCTACCAAAGAGAAGGTATCAAACTGGTATTCTTCGAGGACATCTACAAACTCCCCGAAAACATTCTATGCGCCAAAGGAAGAATCGAGGCTATTTGCCTGCAAAACGGTAAACTTACCCGAGGAGAACTTTTCGAAACGATATTTATCAACAAAGTTGAAAAGAAACAAGAATAAGAACACGAATAAAAGAGCGTGCGGCAAAAGTCATTTTGTCACACACTCTTTTCACGGATTTTAAATTCATTATCTATTCAGATACTCCGCCACCTTTTTTCTCAAATCATCACCCCGTAAATTTTTGCCAATCACTTTCCCATCTCCGTCCAGCAAAAACAAAGCAGGAATACCGTTAACATCGTACGCCTTACACACGGGAGATTTGAACCCCAGCAAATCGCTCACTTGCTCCCATTTATACCCCTCCTCTTGAATACCTTTCAACCACGCCTCTTTCTTACTATCCAAAGAAATTCCCAACACATCGAACCCCTGATCATGAAAATCTTGATAAATAGCTTTAATATTTTCCCCTTCTTTACGGCACGGTCCACACCATGAGGCCCAAAAATCGAGAAGGACTAATTTCTTCCCTTTCAAATATTGTTTCATACCGATAGCTTTTCCGTCCACATTATCCAATGTAAAATCCTTGGCCTCAAATCCGACAGACAGGGAGACATACTTTTCCACTCCTTCCCTCAAATTTTCCCCGGGAACAGATGACTTCACGTCATCGGATAAATTCTCATAACACCGTTTCACGTCAGACATAAATCCCAGACCAGAGGCAATAGAACAATACTTTCCAAGTATATATGCCGAAGACATATCTGCCCGCGAGCAAGCCTCTTTCAATTTGGCAACAAACTCCGGAGATTGCATGGGATCTTTAGTATGATCCGTATTTCTAAATATAAGATCATTCACCTCCTGCACCTTCACATGAGTCGGATTCCCCAGAACCTCTGCCTCCATAAACGTGTTATGAAAACTCTCATACGTACCTGCTCCTATTTTTATATAGGTATCACAGTTATCTAAATAAACAAGCATATTCGCTTGTTTTTCATCATTCCCCCTCACCAAAGAACATTCTCTGGCTTGCATACCTTTCAGTGAAAATCGGAACTTCCCATCCTTCACATAAGTAGAATCACTCGGATAATTACTACCGGCATACAAATACAATTTCTCTCCTTCCTTCAGCGTGCTTCCTTCGCCGCTTAATGACATCACTTTTTGAGCAAACATCCCTGTTGTCACAAAAACAAGGATAAATAAAATTACGATCTTTCTCATCATTCAGTTATTATTTTAAATCGTTCATCGTCTTTTTCAAATCTCCTAAAGAAAGATTACGGGCAATAATTTTTCCTTCCCGATCCAACAAAAAATTCTGGCAGATATGATCGATTCCCCATTCCCGGACAATATAGCAATCCCAATATTTACAATCAGAAACAAGATCCCACTTGATACCATAGTTCGCAATCACTTTAATCATCTTTTCTTTGTTTCGTTCCAAGAGAATATCCATCATTGTAAATCCCTTATCCGCATATTGGTCATACAACTCTTTCCGGGACAATAAACCGTTCTCGTATTCATCCAACCCGGCTGAACCTATCGTAACCAGTAAATAACGTCCCTTATAATCAGCAAGCGACAAGGATGTGTCGAACACGTCAGGAAAACTAAAAGCAGGGAATGTACAACCCGGTTGCAATTTCCGATCGATATTATACACCTCCATAAAAGTATTCCACTGACGTCCCTTAAAAGCGGTAGTATCCAAACATTGGAATAACACGTTCAACCGGGGAAAAGAATATTTATGAAGAAGGCGACAATTATAAACATGATTCAAACTCACCTGACTTCTGGGATACCGACGGGCAAACTCCATGAACACGCTATCTTCCATGGAATTCGCAGCCTCTTTCGCCATCCAGACAGGTTTCATATGTTCCCGATAAAGTTGGTACTCATCCTCCGTCCGCGAACCGGTAATCTCACAACTACCCGTTGCTGAACCCGTAATCTTTATCCTCGAATTCTCCGCCCAGAAACGCCCTCCCCATTGATTATTTCCACTTCTTACCGTGATGTATTCCGGGGCCTCCAGGGTATTTCCCTTGTATTCAAAATGCCCGCCAACAGCTTTCACGCTGTCCACCTGACGCGCTCCCAGCTCAAAATAAACCATCACATCGTCCAGCCCCTCCACGTCTCCGGTAACCGTAAATGATGCTTCCCTACCACAGGATAAAAACATGATACCCAACACAATTCTAATAAAATTATTCATATTTATTTCTATTTACACACAATTCATTATTCACCAAAGTATTTCTTCACGCTATTCATAATAACCTCACCCCTCATGTTTTCGACAATGATTCGCCCCTCGGAATCTATCAAATAAATAGCCGGGATACCTTTCAACCCGTACCAGCCATAGAGATACCCTTTATCCGTACCTTTGAGATCAGACACTTGGGTCCACGGAGTTCCGTCTTCCTCGATAGCCTTCACCCAACGCTCCCGGTCCGTGTCAAACGACACGCTGATCACGTCTACACCCTTGTTCCGATACTTGTCATAAACCTCTTTTACATTCGGGCTTTCCTTACGACACCACGAACACCACGATGCCCAAAAATCAAGAATCACGCATTTCTTACCTTTGACAAAACGATAAAAATTCACCTCCTTCCCGTCAGGAGTAGAAAGTGTAAAATCCGGGACACGCTCACCCACTTTCAGCAAATGCATACGATAACACCTGTCTTGCACTCTCATTCCTTCCTCCGTCTTCTTCAATGCAACAGGCATCCCGGCCAACACCTCTTCAATACAATCTTTCAAACCCACCACGTATGCAAAAGTGCTGTACTTATCCGCCACGTACAACGACCCCTCATTACCTTTCTCTATAACAGCCCGCATTTTATCAATAAATACGGCATCTCCCCGCAATACTCTCGGAGTACTTGCCGCGTAAAGAGCCTCGATCTCCCGGACAGCCTTATCCTCTCGTGCTTTTTCCGCCACGCTCTGAGCTGTGGCAGTTACGGCCAGCCCTAACAAAATCATCAACAATAATTGTTTCATAAATTTCAATCTTAATGTTATTTCATTTCAACTCCTTCCGGGCCTGTTTCCATACGCTCAACTCATCTTTATTACTTTTATCTTCACCGTATATACGGATTCGTTCATCAATAGCCCGCTCGGCCTCCATCTGCATTTGTTTCCCATACCGGAACTTCAACTTATATTCCAAAATCCAGCTATCGTCATCCACTCTTTTACTCTGCCGATTATGAAGAGAGACTGCCTCCAATCCAATTTTACAAAAGCTCGAATACACCTCGGTACGTTCCACGATCTGGGCGATTCCCAATAACATCCCGTAATTTGCCTGTTCCTTGGCATTCTCCATCAACTTACCAATAAAAAATCCGGCCTGATAAGACGATTCATGTAACAGGGCCTCCAGTTTCATCAACCTCGTCTCATCCGTTTCAGGCAATCCTTCAAGGATATAAAGCACCCGCAAATAATTTTTCTCTTTCATATACTGACGAGCAAGATCCAAATCAAGTGTCACCCCTTGCTGGGGAACAATTTTCAAAACCCACACGGCAAGTGCCGCATTAGCCACCGTACCGGGAGACCACGCATCCCAACGTCCGCGAATAATACCCCGGTCATCAATCAACATCATAGTCGGATGCCCTGCATGCACGGCCGTACTGAACTCTTCCACCCCTTTATTATCGTCTGTCGTAGGATAACCGAATGCCTTCTGTTCCCACCATTCTCTTGCTTTATAACCTTTGTCTACCAAATTTTCCTTGTAATTCACACCAATAATTTGCACATCCCGATACTCATCACTACCTTTCACCATGATCGAATCAAGATCCTGACACAAAGCCCGACATCCCCCGCACCAAGTCGACCAGAAATTCATAATCACGAATTTACCCTTTAGCTTTTTACTATTCAACTCTTTGCTAAAAGAATAACGGGGTGCAGGCATTCCCAACTGATTCACGGCCTTCACCTGTCCATCCGCAGCATGTTCTTGATAACCATGTCGCCAGTTTGAACCATATTCACGGAGAAATTTATCCAAACGTTCGTAATCTTGGGCATAACCAACCGTCCCTCCCAACAAAATTGTAAAAGCAAGTATTATAAACTTTTTCATATCTCTACATATTAAGAATTATCTTCCCCCAACACTATTCTCCCAGATCCAACTTCTCGACAATCTCGACTTCCGTCGGCGGCAAGCAATGATCGTCATCACAACTCTGGTAGGAAACTTTAATTTTAACATCCAGCACGCCCTTCAAATCCGGGGACACGTTCAACTTTTGTACAAACTTAAGTACCTTACCGTCATAAATTTCACTCCCCCCCTTCACGATGGTTGGCGGTGTTTCCAAGTCGCCCTTCAGAGTCACACCTTCCGGTAACTCGAATTCAATCTTCACGGGTTCATTCATATTAACTGCCGCCGCCGTGTAAAGATGATATGTCCCCGTCGTCTCCATATAAATAGTCGCGTAATACCCTTCTTTATCTTTCATCACCCGCCCCTGACACGTTACCGGCTTTTTATCGATTTGGGGCAGTTCATACTTTTTAGCCGCAGGCTTATCATACTCAAAATGGCGGGGAGCCGCATGTTGTCTAATGGCAACCGCCTTCTGCGGATTCTTTTTTCCCAGTAAAATGAAAGGATAACCTCGATGCCTCAATGTCAGATATTTCCAATCATCCAGATTACCTAAATAAAATCCTTTATAATTCTTATAATCCTCTTTCAAATGTTTCTCCATCCATTCCACTCCCCCTTCGAAATAAAGAGACTCTCCGGAATCTTTACCCGGAAATTGAATCCGCATATCACTCAACCAACGCCAGTAAACATCCTCGGCCCCCTCAAAACCGTTAATTGTCTCGATGGAAAGCCCGATAATCAAATCATTCACTCCATCTCCGTTATAATCAACAACCTGCACCTGCGGGGCGCAACCCGGCAAAGCCTTCGATCCGTCTTTCGCCATAAATAAAGGGCGAGGGCGTTCAAAACGTAACCCGTCATCCGTTTCCACGCCCCGGAAAAAGTACACGCCCCAGCTACTCGCATCTCCATACGAATCCGTGGCAATAATATCCAGCACTCCATCCCCATCCCAATCCACCGGATTAAGATAAGTATGAAAATCACCAGCCCCACTGGCATTCACGGCATTAAAGTTTTCTCCCGTGGCAACCACCTCGTTATAATCTCGTGTACACAGGATAGAGCCATCCACATGACAAAGAAACTCCCTACGCCCGAATTTAGGCTGTTCCTTTGTTCCGATATTCAACGCCACCCGGAAACCTCCACCTCCGGCAACAAACAAATCCAGTAAACCATCCCCGTTAAAATCTGCCAAACGGGCCGAACTATACACCCAGTAATCACGGGATTCTACCGACCAACACGGCTCATTGAAACTGACAAATTGCTTACCGGGCTGGTACCCCAACTGGGGGATTTCTTCACGAGGCAAAAATCCATTCGCGCTCCCTCTCCACAAAGAAATTACACCGGGATCATACTGCCCGGAAATAATATCCTCGTACCCGTCCCCATCAATATCAACCACTTGCGGGTGAATCCCGATACAACACCATTGATCATTGGACATCACGTTACCATTCACGTCAGTAGCATAAAACCATTTCCCCGAAAATTTGGGTTTCTTCTTTGTTCCCTCGTTCAGGTACACTTTTATCCTGGATTCCCCGGTTAAAAACTCCCCTAACAACAAATCCGGCTTGCCGTCTTTATTCCAATCATAAAGCGTGGGATAAATCATCCCGTGTTCCTCCGTCCTGATTTCCCACTCCCCGCCATCAATACGTTGTGGCTGGCTCAGAATCGGGGCCCCGGCTATCGGTTCGAAATACAACTCTTTCATAACTGGAAAGTTTGTCGTACGCACATGCCATTGCAACGAATCATGCGTGGGAACCTTTATCTCTGGGATCTCCTGTCCCGGCAACTGTACAAACGCCATGACAAACATGGCAAAAGATAATAGCTTTTTCATATACAAAAAGATTAATTAAAAACTGGTGATACCGTAAATTTTGCACATGAAGAGTACATATACGACCTTTCGGTCGTATTGTACATCTTCTAAAAACATATCTTACTCTACCACCCTTTGATACTCACATCATATATCTGATCGAATCCCGTGTAGGCATTCATCGTCTGCACACGTCCAGAAAAAGGATCAATCTCCATGCTATAAAGTTTCCCGGACCCGGCAGTCCCGCCATACGTTCCCACAACCATCTCCACGTTCGACAGATAATACCCTTTGCCCACCACGGGCTTTAAAATCTTCATCAACGTAATCGTTCCGTCAAACTGAATCCGTGTATTGTCCACGGTCATTAATGCCTCCGATGTCACGGTTTTTCCCGCATCTGCCGAGAAACGGTACACACCATCTGCCGTTGCGTAATAGCACATGTTAATATAAGAACTTCCAAAAGCCCAGTCAATCACCTCTCCATTTTTCACGTCATCCAAATGATTCAACTCGTAAATATACTTGGGAACCTTGGAATAACCGGATGCCTTGAAATCAAGTTCTGCCATAAAATACTCCCCATTATCCCTCTTCATGACAGCCAAAACCCGACCACTAGCCCCTCCCTCATCCATATGAATCAAATCAGCCTGCATATTAGCCGGATTAAAAGGTGCGGAAACAGTTTCCTCTTCATCGGAATTCACATCAATAGGCGCCAACCGGGTAAAATCATAAATCTGCCCAATAGCTATAAAACCACGACTCTTCTGATCAAACAACACTCCTTGTATGGAAGACGAACCGGACGACCTGTATAACAAAGGATACAACTCATAACCATACTCATCTCCCGAAAGAGATGGAATTGTAAAAGTAGACTTCCCGTACGATTTCTGGAAAATATCACCCCCGTCAAAAGCGTACACGTTGTAATTATCATTCCAGCAAGCCTGTGGGACCCCGTCATTCAACCCTTTATAAAACAAATCATTCCACTCTCCAATTCGAGAAAATGTTTTACTATTGACAACAGCAGAACCTTGGTCTGTTACCGCGATGAGAACAATATTATCAGGCGCATTACTACCATAAGAAGGATACACCTGCACGTTCCACACCCCCTTACCCGCGATCCTCTCCCCGCCATTCGCATCGGAATAACAGTTCGGGAAAACCTGGGCCACGATCGGAGACGAACTCGCTGTAAGTTGGAACTCCTCGGCAACAATCACACCCATATCACTTGACGTTCCGTCACCATGAAGGACTAATGCCCCTAGTTGACTAACCTGGCTGACCAAATTCACAGAAACAACATTGGAATAAAAATGCCGTCCGGTACTTTGTTGTGTCACGTTCAATCGTAATTCATATGTCCCGTCATTTTTAAGTAACGTATCATCCTGCACACAAGTAAAATCCATCACCTTCCCTTGATACACGGAAACATATTTACTCCACCAATTCCCTAAACTCCCATAAAATTCCCAATCAAACATCAAATCGTTTTCTGGAATAGAAGTAGTAACCGTCGGAGTAATCTGTAATTTTTCCCCGAAAGACCGATTATAAGTCTCGTCGGGTAACACCACCTCGACCTCTTCAAGCTCCTTATAATCATCATTTCCCTTGTCATCGTAACAACTAAACAAGGCAATCGCTACCAGCAATACGATATATATATTTTTCATAATCATCAACTATTTTAGTTACTCCAAAAATCAAACGTGATCACGTCCTCATCGTCCGGATGATATTTAATATTATTCTTCTTACAATACTGATTCAATTGATAAATAGCAACTTGCACATCATCACTACTCCAACTACTCGCACTACTAAATATCTCGTCAGATCCAAGCACGGTATAAATAATTTCCAGTTTTTTCTCGGAATAATAGCCGACATACCTATCGGCAGTAGAATCCCACCACGATGGCTTGGCTAAAGAACTAGAAATTATTATCGCATGGTGCAGATAGTCAGACAAACCAACTTCAAACACCTCGGAACCACAAATCTCAAAATTCAGCGTATCATTTGCCTCTTCCAAATTTTCCGTTTTATACACCTTCACTTGTAACATTCCGGTTACCTCTCCCGCCGGAATTACCGCAGAGACAATCTCGTATCTTGATCCCGGATTAAAGGGACTACTTCCTAAATCCTTGACCGTAACCGTACGATCCTCGTCAGCCACTCTTCCCGCCATGGAAATCGGCACTTCAACCACGCTCTCCGTGGTTCCTTCCGGTTGCGTATAAAAAGAAAATAGCGTAGTATCATTCGAATTCGTAAACCAGACCCGCGGCCGGGCATCCCAAGTATCAATTTCACTCTTTGAGCAAGCGGTCATTATCAATAAAAAACCTATCGTAAAATATAGTATATTTTTCATGTTCTTCCACGTTTAGATTACACATTACTCTCTTCCTGCATTCGACTCCTCCACATCCGGACGATCAAACGTGAAGAAATCAACGTTCGTCATGTATGAAGAAAAATCCATGTACGACTTTCTCTTATAGTAATACCATAGCTGCCCTTCACCCCAAAACTCCTTCTTATACTCTTTACGAATCTCCGCCTCCAACTCACTTGCAGACATACTCTTACTTAAAGGATAGCTAAGTAACCCCCGATTGGTACGCACTTTTTCCAGATAATCTACCCCTTCCGAGGTCGTCGCGGCACATTCGGCAGCGATATAGTACATCTCGGACAACCGGATCAAAGGAACCCGCTCTTGAAAATAACGGGCCGTCACCGAATTCTGGTAAAATTTAGAAATCAGATACTTATTCCCATACTCGGCAAAACCGTACTGATAACGAATATCGGCAGAATAATTTTCATATACTTGAGAACGTTCATCTGTGGTTATTTCTAACCCTTCCATCGAATTTCTCATCCCGATCTCCCCGTCAAAAATATAACTATCCATACAATCCTCCAAGTCCGTGACATTCAAAGCAAAAATATGTTCCGTGGCATACGAACGATCCTGATTCCGGTAATACTCGTTACTGGTATTACCGATATTACTCAAATTCGCCTTCAACACCCACGGAAACCTGGATTCCTGATCGGCGATAACCTCCCCGGCACAAAGCAAAGCATTTTCCCGGTCTCCTTTCCAGAGATATACCCTTGCCATTGTTGCAACAGCCGCGTAATAATTGAAACGGAAACGCCGATTATGCCAACTTTGGATCTTATCCGAAGACAAATACGCTCCGGAAGGTAACGACGCCAGACAACTAGCCGGGCTCGTACCTAAATGCATCGGATCATTAGCCAATAACATCTTGGCATTCTTCAAATCCTCAAGAATCATCGTGATTGCATCCTCCTGCGTGAACAAAGGAGTCACCGAAGAGGTTAGTTTCGTGACATAAGGAATCGCCTCCTTGTCCTTCCCCGCGGAATACGCCTCGGCAAACAAACGCAACAAATCAAAATGCAGATACGCCCTTAAACCGAGAGCCTCCCCCTTGATCAAATTGTAATTATCATCGGAAAAAACACCCTTATTCCCGTCAATCGTCTCCAACAGGGAATTAATATTTGCGATCTGGGCATAAATATTATTCCAGAAATTTTCAATATACCCCGCACAATAACTCACCGCAAAAGAATTCGTCGGATCGGCATAACTATACTCATACCAATTAATATGATTATACATTTGAATATTATAGTACCCGGCCAATATATCCACGATATCAAATGTCAGCTCTCGCCCGTAAAGCGACTTATCACACATCTTGGCATACACCCCGGTAAGCGCCTCCCCGTAGCCATTCTCAGATTTAAACAAATCATTCCGGTCCAACTGTGAAGAGGCATTCACATCCAACCAATCCTCACACCCCGTGAGCAAAGAGAAAAGGATGCCCGCAACCAGTAATATTTTTATTCTTTTCATCATCTTGTCGTTTAACAGTTAAAAAGTAGCTTGTAATGAGAACGAGAAATTCCGGGCAAACGGGTAAGATGTACCACGTTCAATGTCAATACTTGACAATCGCAATAACTCATTCATGTAGAATGAAACCTTCAAACGTTCCAAGGCAATCTTCTTCAACCAGGCAGCCCCGGCAAAATCATACCCCACGTTTACAGATGAAATATAAAGTTCATTATTCTTTTGCACGAAACGGGAAGTTGGTTTAGTGTAGTTCGTTGACCCTGACGAAATCACGGTCACTTTATACGGGGCCACGTCTCCCACCTTCTGCCATGCATTGAACAAGCGGCGGTCAAGATTCGACTGGCCGTTAATGTTCTCCATACGAGCCACCAGCTCCGAATTATACAAATCTCCCCCGAATTTATAGCTACAAGATGCAGAGAACGTGAAACCCTTGTAGCCGGCATTCAAATTAAGCGTCCCGCTCATCTTCGGAGAGGTGTCACCGATAACCACCTGATCGGCAGAACTCCAAGTATAGGTACTCCTCCCGTCTTTCGTCAAGAACATCTCCTGCCCCGTGGCCGGATCGATTCCCAAAGAACGGACTCCCCATATTGCAGTCATGGAACATCCCTCGTAATAAAGTGTGGCTGGTTTCGTGAATTTATTCAAATACTTTTCCAACACCTCCGTGTCCCCGGGCTGCCCGTCATTATAATCATAACTGCCATCAAGCGATGAATTTTGCTCGTCATTACTATTCTTGAAAATATCGTAAATCTTCTTGATCTTATTTTTGTTATGTAACGCCGTCGCAGAAAGGGTCACGTATGCCTGCCGTTCATCATCACGCCACGGAGTCACGGAAACAGCCAATTCATACCCCCGATTTTCAATCTTTCCCAAATTTTCCGTGTAAGTAAGGAACCCCGTAGAAGGCGGGAGCGAAATATTGGAAAGCAAATCATCCGTCCGCTGAATGTAATAATCGGCACGCAACGTCAAGAAACGCTTTAGCGTAACATCCACTCCCAAATTGTAATCCATATTCCGCTGCCACTTTAACTTGTCATTAGGCAAGGCCACCAGTTGAGCCCCGATCTTATCACCATACACGTAATCATAATACTCGTAACGAGCGCGAGACTGAGACGGGTCAACATTTTGCGTCCCGGTATATCCCATGGATGCACGTAACTTAAACTGTTTGATCCAGGCATTACCTTCCAGAAACTTCTCGTGATGCACGTTCCATCCGGCACCCAAAGACCAGAAAGTCCCCCAGTGACTATCACTCCCGTAGACAGATGATGCACTTTTGCGAAGCGAAGCGTCAAACAGATACCGATCAGCGAACGAGTAATTTATAGCCCCGATAACACCGATTTCCCGGGATCGGCTATTACTACCTGACGGACTTCCGTCCTTCTGATACTTTGTCGCGAAAGAAATATCATCCATATAGTCATTACCAAATCCCTCCGCCACGGTTGTTGTCGAAATCGTGCGGGCTGTTGACATATTCCAAGTCACATTGGCGAAAAGCAAATGCTCCCCGAACGTCTTGTTAAAATTAAGTCCCGCCTGCACGGATACCGTTTGACTTGAACCATCTCCTTTCGTGTATTCCCCCTTGCGGTCACTCATGCCATTTTCATCATACTTGGCAAACTTCGTGTGACTGGCCGGGTAAAACACATCCGATCCTGACTCCTGACGAGTGAAAGAAAAACTTCCCACGGCACGAAAAGCCTTACTGATACTCCAATCCATCGAGAAATTATCCCGAATCTCCGTGTATGCCGTTTCATCCTTCGTATTCAACGTGGCGTTATACAGCGGGTTATACACCTCCTGTTCGAAATTACTTCCTTCCCCGTAACCGGTATGTACCTTGAACGTTTTAATCAAATTACCGTTCTCATCATAAGGAGCCCAGTAAGGATTCAGTGACGTGTACTCGGAAAACGAACCGTAAGGTGAATTCTTTGACCAGTTACGAGTAAATTCTATCGTGTTCCGGAAAAGAAAATTTTTATACGTGTAAGAAAGCGTCGTATTCGCGTTCAACGTGTTACGTTCCGAACCCTTCATAACTCCGGCCACGTTATTGTAGGACACACCCAACTGGTAGCGCATCCGCTCGTCACCACCTTCCAGTGTCAAGGAATGCTTGTTACTGAACCCGACGCGTAACGGTTTACCAAGCCAGTAAGTGTCCACCCCGCGCTGCACATCATCGTACACTTTCTTGTACGAGTCATACGCAGTAATCACTCCGGGAGCCGTGTTGGGACCGTACATACCAATCTGTACCTCGTAAGCCAGTTTTTCTGCCGCATTCATCAAATCATACCCCGTCAAATCGGGAGCCTCAATACCAAAATCTCCGGAATAATACACGCGAAGTTCCCCGGCTTTCGGGCGAATCGTCTCGATCACGACAACCCCGTTACCCGCTTTCGAACCGTAGATCGCCTTTGCCGCCGCATCCTTCAACAAGGTGACACTTGCCACACGATTCATATCCAGATCGAACACTTTCTCGATAGTTGTCTCGAAACCATCGAGAATAAACAACGGTTGATTCGGGTTCCCCTCGTAATCCCCCTGCAAATTGGAAAAAGAAGTCTGTCCGCGCAACTGAACATTCGGCAGGCGATTCGGGTCACTACCGAACTCCAAATTTTCCATGATTTGAAAAGCAGGGTCCAGATTCTTCAAACTCTTCAACAAGTTCTGATTCCCCGCACGTAAAATAGCCTCTCGTTTAAACGTCGTTGCCGCCCCCGTGAAACTCTCCGCTCTCCGGGTAAACATACCCGTTACCACCACTCCCTCGATCTCCGTGGATGTCTCCTTCATCCGGACATCAATCTCCGAGCGTCCCTCAATCGCAACCTCCTGACTATCCATCCCGATAAAAGTAAAAATCAACGTGGCATCAGCCGGGATTCCCGCCAAAGAATATTTCCCATCTATATTCGTCGTCGTTCCCCGGTAAGTCCCTTTGATAACAATAGTTACCCCAACCAGAGGATCACCATTTTTGTCCGTAACCACACCCGACACGGTATGTCCCTCCACTTGCTTGTTCTCCACCTTACGCACAATCGCCACGCTATTTCCCGTGATCTTGTACGTGTACTCCGTGTCCTTCAGCAACTCGTCCAACGCTTTTTCAATAGAAACGTTTTTCAACTGCAATGTCCTAGGCGCCATCTTATCAATCTGAGAATCCTCGAACATGAAATTCATACCGCTTTGCTTACGCAACTCGTAAATAATTTGCCGGACGGAAGTGTTTTTAAAATCTATCGTGATTCTCTTCTCCACCGCCTGACCGAAAGCCCCTGACGGGCTTACTGAAATCACCGCGATACACGTCAATAGTATCGACAGCATACGCAAAAACAAAGATTTATGCGTCCGTGTTAGTTTTTTCATAAAATTTCCCATAAATTTGTATCTAGTATTTTTATTGAATTACTCCCTCATAACACACCTCTGACCTCGTGTAATGATGGATAAATTTTGAACCAGCGGGGATTTCGGATTGCTACAAAACGAAGATCCCCCTTTTTATTTACAGCCTCTCTACCGGATCACGTACCTCCCTTCTTCTTTAGTGATTTTTACATTTATAGTTTGCTCGATAGTTGTCATAATTTCATCGATCGAGACACTTCTCTCAAAAAATGCCGTAATTGTACTGTTCTGTAACGTTTGACTCTCCACGACAATCTCGATCCCGTACCAGCGGGAAAGCTCCGACACGATGTCTTGCAGACAGTCACGTTCAAACATAAACACACCTTCCGTCCATGCGATATACTTGCTCACATCTACCCGTTCGGTACTTATGTCTCCATTTATATTATCCACCCGGCACAACTCGTTAGGACGCATCATCACGTTACACCCCCGGTATTCAACCCCGATACTTCCTTCCACCAATAGTGCCGCAACCCGTTTTTCCGTGTAAGCCCTGACGTTGAATTTTGTCCCGTACACCTTTATTTCTGCATCATTCGCCCGAACAACAAACGGGACCTCACCATGCCGGACCTCAAAATAAGCCTCTCCCCGAACGGACACCGCCCGAACGGAATCCGAGAACCGGGAAGGGAACGACAATTCCGAATCCGAATTCAAGTACACGATCGTGCTATCCGGTAAAGCCAGACCGCCCGTGAACATTCTCGGCACCTTGTACACGTTAAGAACGGAAGAAGCCTCATCCGTTGCCCGTGCTGTCACGTGAACCACATCAATCACTTTTTTATTCACCGCGTATTCCGTCATGTCCATCTTCTCTCCGGAGGCAAATATCAACGTCGGCACACTATCTTTCACAACAGGCACGCTTGCTACCAGCAATTCCGGTTCGGGCTGAACCACACCTGTATATTTAAAAATTCCGAAACACAACAAAACCATCGCGGCAGATGTCGCCACGGAAATCGTCGTCCATCGAACCATCCTCGCCCGTTTGTAACCACGTACCCGAGTTCTGAGGAGGGCAAGATCACGCTCCTTCCGTTCCGGATCTATCGATGCAATCTCTCCTGCCAACAGTTCGGCATCCGTTAATAGATTCTTCGCTTTCGGATGTTTTTCGAACCATTCACACATTTGCTCCACGTCTGCCGACTGGCCCGTCCCTGCATTTATTATATTTTGTGCGGTATGTAATTCCCGTTCTTCAGTACTCGTATTTTTCATATTTTTCTGATTGTTTCTGTACTATATATACTTGAACAACCCGATTTTCTACCGAGAACGTGTAAAAATTCTATAAAAAAGATAAAAACAAATCCAGCATATTTGAAGAAAGCCCTTTTTTCAAATCCTCCACCGCCTTATCCTTGCGCTTATAGACCGTACTAAGAGCTATTCCCAACCGTTCCGAAATCTCCGCGGGCGAATAACCTTCTATGTACATCCGCAATACCGCAGCATATTCTTCCGGCAAAACCTCAACAGCCTGACTCAGATAGGCGATAACCTCAGAGGTCACGACCTCCGCCTCCATCTCTTCCTCGCTCAAGTGCTTGATATGCTGCACATAATTCTCCACGTGTCGCTGATGTGACCAATAACGTCTGTACGAATTTTTCACACACAAATAAAGATAGGCCTTCAAATGCTCCATCGATTCAAAAGAAATACGTGACTTTAAAACGTTCATAAAAACATCCTGCACGACATCATCGGGAACCACTTCCGTACCCGCGTACAATTTTGAACTGAATCGATACAAAGCATCATATAGATGCAGAAAAATATATTCAAAAGCATGATTATCCCGTCGATTAAAATCATCGATAAGCACAGACGAATTCATATCATAAGCAACGGCCATAGTCAGATGGATAAAATCACATATATTTCTCGCAAAAATAAGGATTAAAAAACAAAAATCAACTAGAGGCAAGTATTTCTATCCCAATCCTATTGTATAACCCTAGGAAAAAGCCGGCATTTCCCTATCTAAACCCTATCCTCGATTCTAACTTGTTGATCATTTTATTTATAGTTCATTTAGACCACGAAGCATTCATCCTGCATTCATAGAGCATTCACCTTCGATAAATATGGATGATAACTGCCCCCTGCATATATCCGACTTATAGAATCGTATGAATTAAAAGACACGTAACTTATTATACAGTAATCACCAACGATAGCGTAAATAGAGGGAAAGTATAGCATACCCCCGAACGATGTTCCCAAAGATGTAGAGAATAAACCCAAATAAAGAAGTAATCTAACCCAAATAATACCCCTTCCCCAGAGCTTATTCAGAGCTTACTCGTGGCTCACACAACACGCCATGCAGCAGCTCTGAATAAATTTCGAGAAATCATCGAAAGAGTGGGATTATTACCTTCCTATTTCCATCACTTCTCCTTTGATTCTCCCCGATACCCCCAAATCACATAATCCATTCACACACACCAGTCCTCGTAATGATCCCCTTTTACTAAAGTAATAATCTCCCATGTCCCATTTCACACCCTTCTATCGCCCTTTCATCACCCTTTCGCAATAGACAAACAAGACCCGGAAAAGAGGTTTGCAAGCAGCATGGGAGATTATTACCCATAAAATACGGTTACATAACCAATAGATTGTATGATATTTGACTTTATGAACTTTCAGAACCGAAGGTTCGACTTTATGGACCTTATGAACTAGGAGGTGTGTTAAAACACACCTCCACAACACCTGTTTCAGCAGCATCCGCCTACTAAACACCCACACGTTCCATTATCTGGACTTAAACGCCATACTCTTTACCTTACATAAATTCTTCCATTCACTTCCTTTCTCTTCCTTAATGATAATATGATCCACATCATCCACGACCTCATACTTCATAATCGTCCCTCCTGTCGAGGCCGGTTTCGACGGGTCATAAAGAGCTATATAAAAATAATCTCTCGAAGTCTGCACTAAGATATCCGACAAAAACGAGGTAATCTCGTAACCATCAAACGTTTTCAACAGTTCACACTTCTTCCTCGCGAAATCGTAACCATACAGTTTATTTCCCACGGTATAATAAATCACGGATAACATGTTACTTGCCCCGAAAAATTCCGCCTTATCCAAGTCGATCACGTTATCCATTTTTACCATTAACTGTTTTATAATACCGAAACTATAGGAAATCCGGTAACTATACAGATAAAAATCACTTCCATCCTTTAATATCGTGTAAGTCGAACCCGAACCTTTATGACAATTTAGTGTCGTCACATACTCGTATCCCGGTTTCCAAGAGAAAGGATCCCCCACCCGATCAGGCATATCCGCGCAATAACCAATAGGAGTCCCGTAACCACTTTGTTGATACACGAAACGCCCATCCCGCTTATTATACAACACGGTAGCATATCCCCGTTCTTTCACGCTATACCCGATTTTATCCCCCACCGGGAAGAGATCATAATCACCCTTGTAATGATTACTCGGGGATCCAAAGAAACAAGTCTGTTGACCTCCCAGCTCCGTATAATACAAATTACCATCCACAAGGGCAGCCCGGTAATATCCCATAATCTGTACAGCCTCGGTCATCACGCACTCTCCGGCAGCCGATACATCATAAAAAGACCATTTCAAATGCGCCCCCTCGATAGGCAACAGGGTTGAAGTACTAAGCCTGTAAGTACCTTTATCCGTCCCGACATGAATATAATTCAAGGCAGCGGCAGGACGATACGGTGGGACAAAAACGCAAGTCGGCTTACCCCATTCCTGGAAATCAACCTCTTGTAAAATATTCTTCAACAAAGTCGTGTCCTCTCCACCCGTTGACACCATATCAAGCTGGGCTCTTCCGTCATCCCCTTCTCCCAGCACAAGCCATCCCTGCGAAAACAAGGTTGACAACTGTAAACTTAAACTTGAAATCGTGGTCAATCCCGTGGACTTATCCTGAATTTTAAAATAGACACTATACCTCTGGGAAGGCAAAGTAATCGGATAAACCAAATCCTTCTCTTTTCCCAACATATACTGTCCCCCGATAGTCTGATCGCCACCCACGGCCATCCATTCATACTCGTAATTATCAGGATCATGGTTGATAGTCGTAGAAATTTCGGGAAAAACCCGCAACGTATCCACGAAAGAATACATCCGTAACACCGTATCTCCAAAAAAGTCATGTTTCACGGTTATCTCGTTAATCGCACGGTAGGAATAATTTCCCTTGTCATCATAGCAACTTTCAAACAGGAAAATCCCCAATAATCCTATCAGAAAAATCTTATACATCATTCTCATAACATTTCATTTAAAAATAAATCATATCAGAGGCCCCATCGTCATCTCAAACTCATTACCTGCTGCATCCTTATCCATCACCGTACGTCCTGCCGCCTTTTCCTCTTTCAGATACCGATCAAAATTCTGGGCCAAAGCCTTCGCCCTGTTCTGGTTCATGGTTTGGTAATCTTCAAAATCCTGCATCGTTAAACCAAGTACTTCGCATACCAGCTTAAACTTCGTGGGAGAAAAAGCACCCCAATAATTCACGTTCCATTGCTTGGGAACGATGACTTGATCATTTATCCCGATCACGTGAACAATCGGGTTAACTACTTTATCTTTTGAACCGTATATGCTTCCGAAAGGAAACCACCTTTTCAACGGTAATTTAAAATCCGCACTCTCCTCCAGCCGCACCGTCAAGTAAATCACCGTGTCTGGATTTTGCATTAATTTTTCCGTCCACACGATCCGGCAAGGGACTTCCGCCTGTCTCTCCCCGGCTTTTACCACCTGGCTATTCTCAAACGGTTCGTAATCTTCCCCCTCCTTGGCCGTCGTGAGAGTATCCACCACCCGAATCGTGAAATAACGGTCGTGATCTGCCACCTCCCCGGTAATCCTCACCCGGATCGGTAACACGGTATCTTTAGCCGTGAACATCGCGAAAGGGATTAACGTGGTATCCACGTATTCATACTGCTCCGGATCACCATACCCGGAGGCCGGAGGTTTCTGCATCATAAAATAAATACCGCTCTCCCCTTCGTATCCCATCATCTCTGTCTCACAAGCGTACAACCACGTTGTCAGACTAATGATCAATATCGCTATATATCTTCGTTTCATAATCTCATCCGTTTAATTCGTTATTCCACACCCCGTTTATCTTTCTCGTCTTGAGGCAAATCAAACAAGTAAAAACTTTTTTCCATCGTGATCATGTTATTGAAATCTTTGCTTGAAGGTATTTGCGTCCTATTCTGTCGTTTGTAAAACCAGAACAACTGTCCTTCTCCAATAAACTCCCTCCGGAATTCCGCCTCTACCAGATTCATCAACCCGAGAGCCTGGTTCGCCTTGGCAACTCCCCGTGCCGCCCGCAATCGATTCAAGTGGTCAAACGCTTCCGCCTCATCGTTGGAACATTCCGCCACGATCAGATACATCTCGGAAATCCGCATGACAGGCATGAGATACGTGTACCCCTGACTAACTTTATTATCATCAGGTCCCTCTGTATCATCCACGGCCATATACTTCACGAAATGCTTCTTTTCATTTCCGTCCGGATCTTTCAAGGTCATCCATTGTTCCGTGTAACGCCAATCATTCACCCGCGTGTCCTCCTCGTACAAACTTTCAATATTAGCATCCGTCGGGCGTAAAATTACCTTCTCTCCCAATTTGTTGGAAAACGTGGATTCGTACACGTCCGACCGTTTCAGATTATACAACCCGAACAAGATTTCCGTTTTATACACCCGGTCCCATTTTGAAAGAGTCGTAGCCGCCGCACGAGTGACAAAAGGAAACCAGTTATTATCTTCCTGCGTTTCCTTGATCACTTGCCGGGCATACGTCAGCGCGGTCGCCTTATCCCCCGTGTACAACGCCAGCCGGGCGATATACGCCTTTACCGCATAATAATTCAAGCGTAGGGAACGATATACCATATCATTAGGTAATCCCGGACCTTCATCCCCCCAAAGCGCACCTTTTTTAATCACCGGATCATAATCCTTCAACAACTCCTCTGCCGCCTTGAAATCATCCATCATCAATCTCGCCACGTCCGATGCCTTCAGTAAAGGTCTTACTTTCAAATCAGAAGATTCCGAATAAGGCATACACTCCGTTTCCGGATCAACGGAATAGATCGGTCCAAACACCCTGAAAACTTCAAAATGCAACAATCCCCGCAACGCCAGAGCTTCCCCTTTGATGACATGATAATATTCACTATTCAGCACCTCCTTTCTCTCGTCACACGCCTCGATAATCGTATTCACGTTGACAAGCAACGTGTAAACCTTCGACCACAACCCGGATACTTGTCCTTTTTTAGCCGTTTGGTCAAAAGTAGATAACTTTTGCCACGTCTGCTCATCTTTATCACAATCATAGTATTGCGCAAGAATATCAAACGTCTTGTAAGACAACGTACCTCCATACAAACTGGAATTCAGTAATTCAATATACACCCCGTTCAGAGCAGTCATAAACCCGGCTTGAGAAGAGAAAAGCGTATTTTCCATAATCCGGTCTTCCGATCCCAAATCCAACCAACTGTCACAAGACACCACGGTGGTGACCAACACGATCATCGTGAGGTATTTTAACTTGTTAAATAATTTACTCGCAAATTTCATAATTTCGTTTTTTAGAATCGTAAACTCAATGAAAATGAAACCGTACGGGCAAAAGGATAATCCGTTCCCCGTTCCTCTTTGAAAGAAGACACCCGGAAAATATCATTCATATATGCCCTGAAAGTAACTCCTTCCGCCCCGATTTTCCTTATCCACGCGGCAGAAGATTCGTATCCCACGGAAATGGATTCACCGGAAAACGTGTTTTCCGTCCTCACGAAACGGGAAGACATCGGTGTCGAAGAATTATCTTTTATCGACTTGAACTTTGCCTTATCTCCCGGCTTCTGCCAACGGTCATGTAACGCCCGTTTATCCTGATTATAATAAATTTGCTCTTCCGAAATATTCTCTACTTTCGAATACAAAGCCGAAGCCATCACCTCTCCCCCTAAACGATACCGGAAGTTTACCGAAGCAGAAAAACCTTTGTAATAGAAGGAAGAACCAATAACACCCTCCACGTCCGGACGGGAACACCCCACAACCACCTCATCGGCTGTCGAATAGATAAAAGTCTGGGAACCATCCTTTTTTCTAAACATTTCCGCCCCGGTTGCCGGATCAATTCCCAACGAGGGCACGGCCCACATATCATCGGGACTGGCTCCTTCATAGTAACGAACCAAGCTCTGCGCACTTCCCAATTCATTAAACTCGTTCAATTTATCACCAATATCCCGATACTCGGACTTGGACGTTCTGAAATTCGCATTCAACGTCCAACTCAAATCCTGTTTCTGAATCACCGTTCCGAAAATACTCCCGTTCCATCCCCAAGAAAGCTGCCGCCCGGCATTCGCATTAATGGAACCCACGCCCACGGACGGAGGCATCGGAACACTGATCAAAAGAGGATCGGTATCCTTGTAATAATAATCCAACGTCACCCGGATCCGATTCCGCAGCATGGATATATCCACCCCGATATTTTTATCCAACGTGCGTTGCCAATCCAGATCCTTGTTACCAAACTGGTCAATAATCGCACTTGAACCGAACATATTTTGCAGTTCCACATTATACTTGTAAATCTTCATCGCCTGGTAAGCGTCAAAATTCTGATTCCCGGGGTTACCCACGGATGCCCTGATCTTGAAATTCGTGAAAAGCCCTAAAGACTTCATAAACTCCTCGTTATGAAGATTCCAAGCCAATCCCACGGACCAGGTTGTCGAGAAGCGTTTATTCGCCCCGAATTTAGAAGTACCGTCCGAACGCACGTTGAAATCCATCAGGTAGCGATTCATAAAAGAATAGTTGACATTCATGAAGAAACTCGTCGAACGACTGCGCTCCAAAGAGTAATTAGGCTTCTGTCCATCCGTAAAACCCGTGGAAAAAGCCGGATTCATATGCAGGTCATCGTTGAAACCGACAACACTGTAACCATCCCGCTTATTTTTGTTCTCGCTAAAAGACCATCCTCCCACTACATTCACCTGATGTTTTTCCACGAACAACTTACCGAAAGCAATATTCAAATCCCCGTTATACGAGAATGCCTCCGAGGTTGAAGCCGAGAAAGAACCCTGTTTCAATTTATCCGTTTCCAGATAATCAGGATGTTTGGGAGATTTGAACTGCTCATCCCGGCTCACGTTCTTGGTAAGTCCGACTCTCGCCGTCGCCCTCAAAAAAGGATACATCCTCCACTCGATCGAGAAATTATCACGCAAAGCAATAGAATTCCCGATATTCGTATTTTTTATTCCCCACGCATATAACGGATTCTTTAACGATCCTTTGTTTTGTTCCGTCCCGGTATCCTCCAACCACATGGGAATATACCCATTCTCCAATCTCTTCCGATAATACGGGTTAGCTTTCGAAAATTCGGAAAAAGCCACGGGTTCTCGTTCCGTATGAGTAACATCCATGCTAAACTTATTGGCAAACAACAACTTTTCCCGCCGATAAGTCAAATCAACATTGGCACTGATGATATTCCGGTCAGACCCTTGCATCACGCCATTGGAGTTATTGTAACCGAATCCCAACCCGTAACGCATGGCATCATCACCCCCGTCAATATAAACGTTGTGACTGTGATTGAATACCGTACGGAGCGGTTCATTCATCCAATAAGTATCAACACCCCGCTTTACCTCTGCCAGCCGCCGATTATATTTTTCAGTATTGGCTATATTCGAGTAACTCTCCAAATCCCCGTAAAGCCCGGTCAAGCGTTCAAACTCCAACTTCTCGGAAGCATTCATCAAATTATAGGCAGAAAGATCCGCAAATTGAATCCCGTAATTACCATTATAAGAAAGACGTAATTTTCCCGCTTCCGGTTGGACCGTCTCGACGACAATCACCCCGTTGGCCGCTTTAGACCCGTAAATAGCAGTGGAAGCAGCATCTTTCAAAATCGTCACGCTAGCCACCCGGTCCATGTTCAAATTAACAATCGTTTCCAGTGTCGTTTCGATACCGTCCAAAATAAACAAAGGCTGATTCGGGTCATTATCAAATTCCGTCTTCAAACCGACCACACTCGTCTTTCCCCGGATTTCAATGTCCGGCATCCGGTTCGGGTCCGATCCCCATTGTTTACTCTCCAGCACCAACATGGAAGGATCCAAACTTTTCAGACTCTGGATAACGTTCTGGCTCCCGATCATTTTCAAGTCTTCTTTCGAGTAGGTAGCAAACGATCCCGTGAAACTTTCTTTATTACGGGAATAGATTCCGGTCACCACCACTTCTTGAATCGTCTCGGAATCTTCCTCCAAGGTTACATTCAATGCCCTCGTATCCTTTACCGCGATTTCCCGAGTCTTCATCCCGATACACGTGAATGTCAGCACCACGCCATCCAACGAAGGCAAGGCAAGCGTGAACTTCCCATCGGCATCCGAGGCCGTACCCAACGTGGAACCTTTCAACACGACCGATACCCCCGGAATGGTGCTGCCGTCTTGGTCCGACACGACACCCCGAATAATCACACCATCTGTTTTTTGGGGAAGGGCACCTCGCTTTCTTACCACCACCGAGGAGCTTTCGTAAACGTACTCGAACGGGCTTCCTTCGAACACACGCTTTAAAACGGCATCCACCGTCGCCCCTTCCATCGTCAACGTCACGGGTGGGAACGCAGTCATCTGCGCCTTGTCGTAAACAAAATTCAAACCCGCCTGTTCCCTAATCTGCCGAAAAACCTCCTGCACTCCCGCCTTGGTCACCCGAACGGTTACTTTTTGTTGCTGGGCTTTACCAACAAAGGGCAACATCAGCAAAATCACGCACATAAGGCAAACGTGTCTCCACTGCATTTTTGCTTTTTCCCGGATACAATGCTCCCAAAAAACAAAATACTTCTTGCTTTTTTTCATAAATTTGTGTTTTAAAATTAAACCTTACTAGATGCTTCTAACATCTAGGACGAGCCGGGAGTTGTTACCGCAACACCCGGTTTTTCATTATGTCACAACTACATATACTCTTTTGAATCTCGTTCGCGGTCAGCCACTCGAACGACTTTTAAGCGTAAAACTTTTCAGTCATAAGTTTTTTTCATAACTTTGATCGTTGATTAATTTGTAAAATTGATTAACAGGAGGAGTGAGTATTCTGTGTTTTCTAGGCTCGGGATACACTCCTTTTTCTCATCGAACTAATGTGGCGGCTCATTCATAGATTATCGCTATTTCAATTTTGCCCAATCCCCCAAGCAAAAATTATACAATAAAAAAAGCGAGGATCGTACATTCTATCTCATCTAGGGCATCGCCAAACGCCTCGTAACAAATAGACAACAATCCACGCTAGTCAGCGTGAATCCGATGCCTAATCTTGCTACTTTAAATTGGCGATTTTTAGACGAAGATTAGAACAAACTCACAATATTTTCATGCGGACTCTTCCGCATTTTATTTTTCAACTCCTGCAAATATATGATATTATTTCATAAAATCAAACACTTTATTCCTTCGTAGCTATATTTACACCCATTTTATTTTGTACAGTTCCACACCCCAAGTAGAATGTACTCTCAAATACACTCATATTTTATATTTTCCTTGAAAAATTCGTCATATATTTTTTGCAGAATTCAAAAAATACACTACATTTGCATCCGCAATCAAGCGACACGGGCGCTTAGCTCAGCTGGTTCAGAGCATCTGGTTTACACCCAGAGGGTCGGG
>OKWJ01000294.1_pt1 | contig 67645 bp, 88 predicted proteins | sample 1607121 | NCBI WGS metagenome assembly OKWJ01 (sample SAMN04414080, study PRJEB24778) | human gut metagenome | material: faecal | host: Homo sapiens | reverse complement strand
CAATGCGGAGGTGTTAGGCAATGCGCAGGTGTCCGGAAATGCGCGGGTGTTCGGCGATGCGCGGGTGTACGGTAATGCTTGGGTGTTCGGCGATGCGCTGGTGTTCGACGACGCGCAGGTGTCCGGCAATGCACGGGTGTCCGGCGACGCATGCCTCAAAAGCGATGCAGACCATTGCGGTTTTGATTGTTTCGGTTCTTCCAATAGACACACACACGCTTATCTGACAGGGGATAACACTGTTGAAATAACTTGTGGTTATTTTCGTGGTAGCATTGAAGAATTTGAGAAAAAAGTAAAAAATACCCATGATGGGACAGTCTATGAAAATCAGCATAACGCTATTATAAACGTAATTAAAATCAAGTTTGGTTCGGCGCAACGTCAAAATAGACAAGTATAAACTTGGGGATAAGTGCCATTGAAAAATAAAATTTTAACAACAAAATGAAAAAGATTAAATTAAAAAAGTTAATTCTCCAAAATTGGAGAGGAAGAAATCTTGTTATTTCATTTAAATCAGATGGAGTAACTAACATTATGGGACGTAACAAAAGTGGTAAAAGCTCTTTAAAAGATGCTTTTTTGTGGTTAATAACAGGATTTGATTCAAGCAATCGCGCAAATTACAATCTTTTTGATAACAACCACAATTATACAGCAGAAGATTCTCCTGTCGCATCTGTTGAAGCGCTTATTGCCATTGATGGAAATGAATTTTATTTTAAAAAAGAAGCAAAAAAGGGATGGATAAGAAGGAGAGGAAATAAAGAATATGAACTGAAAGGATCTGATGATTACGTCTGCTATTTTGATGGAATAGAAGTGTCAGCCGGAGAATACAAGAAGAGAGTTTCCGAATTATTGTGCGAGATAGAGCCATTAAAGGTTATGTTGAATACCGAATATTTCCTTAGTTTGGAATGGAAACAACAACGCGAAATGCTTTCTTTATTAGCTGGAGACATTCAGGAGAGTGATTTCAAATCCAATTACAGCGATTTATTTCTTCTTCTGAAAAAATACTCGATTGATGAATTGAAGGCACAAGTCAAGACAAAGATAAGCCCGATGAAGCAACAATTGAGTTCTTTCCCTGTAACAATACAGACACTTGAACAACATTTGCCTGATATATCTAATGTTTGCGAATTAGAAAAAGAAATAGGGGAATTGAAAAGCAAAATCGCAGAGATAGATAATGCAATATTATCATCCTCAAAGATGGCCGAACCTTATATTGAGATGAGGAACAAGCAATTACAAGAATTATCTAACATCAACTCGGAGATTAGAAATAAGAAAAGTGATTTTGAATACAATCAAAATGAAAAGCCAAATAAAATCAGGAGACAGATACAGGAAGCTAAAAAAGAAAACGAATATATTCAAAGACAATGGGATAAGGCGCAAGAAGAAAGAAAATATAATGAAACTAAATTAGCTAGGCTAAAAGCAAAGGTAGAAGAGCACGATGAATATCGAAAAAAGCTATTAATTGAAAAAGACGAGTTGTTAAAAAGGGAATTTAACAGCGAAAAATGCTCTTTCTGCGGACAAGATCTTCCTGAATCAATGCTTGAAGTAAAAAGAAGAGATTTTTATGAAAAAAGAGAAAATGCAGTAAATGATATTATTAAAAAAGGGAAAGAAAACAATGAAAGAAAACAAGAAAAACTTGAAGAAATAGAACGCATAGAAGCTCTATTAGCCGATGATATTGAAAGTCCGATGTTTATTGATATAGAGGAGCTGGAAAAGGAACTGCAAGAAGCGGAGCAAGAAACCTTAAAATTTGAAGATTCTGATGAATATAAAAAGCTAAAAGACAAAGCTGCTGCAATTCAAAATGGGTTAACAGAAGTCCCAGTAGTAGATAATACCAATCTCTTAAATATGAAAGAATCATTGACTCTGCAAATTGAAGAGAAAAGCCGCGCAATGGGACTTGTCGATGAAAGAGAAAGACAATTAAAAACGATTGCTTCTTTAAAAAGAGAAATGCGCGAAGTTGCCGATAGTTTGGCTGTGCAGGAACAAATAGAGGCGAATATTAAATCCTATGAAGAAGAACGTGCTCAAATTGTTTCTAATAAAGTAAATAAATATTTTAGTAGATGCAATATTTCTATGATGCAACAGGACAAATCTGGGCAATGGATACCGAGCTGTACAATAACTGTATCTGATGGCAGTTTGGTGAGCACCTGCAATGGAGCCGAAAATATTTTAGTGGGACTTGATATTTCAAATGCTTTTGCTTCATATTATGACATTAGCTTGCCTGTATTTGTAGATGATGTAAATCTTATAAATAGCGATGTAAATATCGAAACAAATCATCAACTCATTAAATTGATAGTTAGCGAAGACGAAAACATTATTGTTCGTTAAAAGCTTGCTTATTAGAGAAAAAAGTAGTATTTTTATAAACTAAAAAACAAATAAAGTTATGCAAAATTGGTATGAAGGCGTAATACGCTATGAAAAAGTAACAGAAGAAGGCAAAGTAAAGAAAGTAAATGAATTATATTTAGTTGATGCACTTTCTGCTACAGAATGCGAAGCGCGTCTAATCGAAGAAATGACCCCGTTTATTACAGGAGAATTTGCTGTAAAATCAGTCAAAGAGTCGAATTACTCTGAATTGTTTCTAAGTGAAGAAGCTACTGCTGACCGTTATTTTAAATGCAAATTGATTTTTATCACATTGGACGAAAAAAGCGGTGCCGAAAAGAAAACATCGACTCAAGTTTTGGTACAGGCAGCTGATTTGCGAGATGCTGTAAATAAACTTGATGGAGGCATGAAAGGTACAATGGCTGATTATCAGATATGTTCTGTTGCTGAAACAGCAATTATGGACGTATATTTATACAATAACAATAATAATAATCAATAAAATGGCAAAGAAAGTAACAGACATAGATAGCGCTACCGATATTTTTTTATCATGCAGTATTTGCTTATCGGATATTCCCAAAGATGTCATCTATACATCTAAGGGTGGAAAAAAATACGTTCGGTTTTCAATAAGCAAACTAAAGGAGCTTGGTAAATTTGGAGACACCCATTATCTTAAATATTCGGCTTCACAAGAAGACAAAGCTCGCGGGCAATATGACATCTTTATTGGAGGAGGAACAGAATATCAAAGAGGAGAAGGAGTGGATGCAGAAGTAGGGTCTACTAAGAAGCAAAATAAACCAAATGTTCAAACGACCGAACCAGCAGATGATTTGCCTTGGTAACATTGCATAATAATTAGAAATTTCTTATATTTGCAACCGAAAGGGATAGTTGAGGGTCATGGCTCAATGATAAGGCTAAGCTAACAGGCTTTCCCTTTCTTCTTCAATCGTTAGCGTAATTAAATTGTTAGTAACATGAACGAATTAATCAAAGTTACACAGAAAGATGGCAGGCAAGTGGTATCTGCTCGTGAATTATATAATCAATTAGGATTAGCTAATGGGCAATTTTCTCGTTGGGCTAAATCGAATATTATAGATAATCCTTTTGCTATCGAAAACGAAGATTGGGTGAGGTTCGACATTGATGTCGAGGGTAATAAAACATCTGATTATGTTTTAGTTATATCTTTTGCTAAAAAAATAGCAATGATGTCTAAAACTGATATTGGAAATAAAATTAGAGACTACTTTCTTGAATGCGAGAAAAAATCTCAAGAATATATCCCTAAAACATATTCAGAGGCTTTAATGTTAGCAGCTAAACAGGCTGAACGAATAGAACAGCAACAAAAGCAAATCGAATTAAAAGATACGATCATTTCTGAATATAAACCTAAGGCAAATTACTATGACGTAATACTATCTTCTAAAAATGCAATCAATATTTCAGTTATAGCTAAAGATTATGGTATGAGCGCCAAATTAATGAATAAGAAGCTAAATGAATTAGGTGTAATATTCAAAAGTGGCGATACGTGGTTGCCTTATGCTAAATACGCAAAAGAAGGATATACAAAGACAGAGACGATTTCTTATAACAGCGGTGAAGGGTCAACCGTTCATAGCAAGTGGACTCAAAAAGGAAGATTGTTTTTATACGATCTCCTAAAGAAAAATGGAATTTTACCTTTAATAGAAAAATAATATGGCAGAAACAAAAAATCAAATGATTTCCAAAGCTGATATTGGGAATCAAGTAATCACAAGAATAGATGACCTTTGCAAAGTAGGATTCACTATGCCAGCAGATTACAATTATGTAAATGCAATTAAAGGCGCAATGCTTTTATTGAATGACGTAAAAAACAAAGATCGAGTTCCCGCTTTATCTTGCTGCACTCCTAATAGTATATCTACAGCGTTATTCAAAATGGCGACGCTTGGACTGGATGTAACCAAGAAACAGGCATATCTAATTGTAAGAGGAGACCAACTTTGTCTTGAAGAAAGTTATTATGGCACTTGTTTACAAGCAAGAAGAGTTTCTAAAAATTATGAACCAATCGCAAATATTATATACAAAGGAGATACTTTTAAATTTGAAGTTAATCCAGAAACAGGAAGAAAGCGTATTGTAGAGCATACTCAGACATTAGAATCAATTGATTCCGGAGAAATGATTGGAGCTTATGCTATTGTAACAAATGACAAGGGAGAAACCGACGTTGAAATTATGTCTATGTCACAAATAAAGAAAAGTTGGGCAAAAAGTTCTTCTTCTCAACAGTCGGTGCATAAAGAATTTCCTGACCAAATGGCCAAAAGAACTGTAATAAAAAGAGCTGCAAAAATGCTTATAAATTCTGCGCTTTCAGAAAACACTATTCCGGATGATGAACTCGAACCAAATAATGACCTCGATCCTACAAAGCAAATTGCTTCTGATTATGCGGAATATGAAGAAGTCGAAGAAGCAACACCAGCAGAAGCGGCACCCGTACAAAAAGAGGAGGCTAAAAAAGAAGAAGCAGTTAAACAGCCAGCTTCGGAACCAGAGCCTTTTTAGCATGGACGACGACGAAATAGACATATCCTACGAGGAAATGTCCCCAGATTCATACGATTGCGGAGAAATTTGGTAATGAATAAACTTAATCCCATCTTGTTTAGATAGTAATATCTATTAGGATGGGATTTTTAATAAAGCGTTAAGGGATGGATAATAAAACACCTATAATAAAAGTGATTGGTAGTAACAGTTCTGGAAATAGTTATATTTTAGATTGTTTAGGCGAATATTTGCTAATAGAATTAGGCGTTAAATGGGACAATATATTAAATGGGCTAAATTATAAGACGGGAGATGTAGTTGGATGCTTAGTTAGCCATCGGCATTCAGATCATTCGAAATCAATATCAAAAGCCTTATATCGACGACTTTCTGTATATTCTTGTGTGGATGTATCAGAAAGATTTAATGGCGTATTCCCGTTAAAACCTAACAAGAAGTACAAAATAGGAAAATTTGAGATTCAATGTATACCAGTTCCGCATGGTGATTGCCCATGTTATAGCTTTATTATCGACAATCCAGATATGGGGAGAATGCTATTTATAACTGATGCCTCAGACTTTCCTTATAAAGTAAAAGGCGTAAATCATTTGTTTATTGAAGCCAATTATATGGAGGATATAATCTTAGATAATGCCTGTAACAACAAATGGAACTCGTCAGCGAGCAATACCCACATGGGAATAGAAAAGAGCGCAGAAGTGATTAAAAGACATTATTCTGAAAACCTGCATACCGTTTGCTTGATTCATTTAAGCGATGGAAATAGTGATGCCAATAAATTCAAGGACATTGTTTTTGAAGAAGTCGGAATTAGACCTTTTATAGCAGAAAGCGGATTGGAGATAGAACTTAAAAAAGAAGAATTTTAAAGAAAAAAAAGAATGTATAAATTTAGAGATTATCTAAGAAGTGTTTGGGAGTGGACGCAGGAGAATGAAAATAAAAGTCCTGTTTTTTATTATTTCCCATTGACATCAAGAGACTTAGCAAGACATAAAGATGTTATTGAACAAGGATTTGAAAATAATATTTGTGCAATTAAACTTCTTTGGAAAATTGTAGAACTTAAAAAGCAAGAAAATGAGTAAAATATACTGTGGATGTGACAATGGAGTGACTGGAACTATCGGTATCTTAGGTGAAGAAATAGAAATGTTTTGTAAAACACCTATTAAAAAAGAACAAGATTACACGAAGAAAAAGAAAATTGTTTCAAGATTAGATGTTATAAAATTTATTTCTCTATTTAATGGGATTAATAAAAATGATTTAGTGTTCATTTTAGAACGCCCGATGATAAATGGAACTCGCTTTAATGCCTCAATGTCAGCCATTAGATGCCATGAAGCAATGCTGAATTGTATTGAAGTGATGGGATGCAAATTGATCTATGTGGATTCTAAAGAATGGCAAAAAGAATTACTTCCAAAAGGATGCGCAGGAGATGAACTTAAAAAAGCTTCTCTTGATATAGGCAATAGATTATATCCTAAGTTCTGCGAGATAAAGCATCCTGATCGCGATGGATTACTAATAGCTGAATATGCACGAAAGAAAAACTTATAATTTTAGTCGGAATTAATTTTCCGACTTTTTTGCTGTCGTACTTGCGTATTTAATATTATGTGTTTATATTTGCAGCGTAAAACAAAAAAAAGAGATATGAAAACAAATCAATTAATGAAAAGACCAATGGGTCAGTTTGAGGTTCTACAAAGAACGAGTGATAGTTATTTTGATGCAAATGCTTTGGTAAGCCAATGGAATAACATTAAAGGAAATCCAAGAAGAAAGATTTCTGAATACCTTAAAAGTCCTAAGACTATTGAGTTTATTAATGCTATTGAAAACGATTTAAGCCAATGTCGTGAATACGACAACGCTGATTTTAAGGCAGTTAAAGAGGTAAAAGGTAGGAATACTAAAAATGGTAGAACAAAAGACCAATTATGGGTTCATCCTTTCTTATTTATAGATTTATGTATGTGGATAAATCCTTCTTTTAAACTTCAAGTAGTAAAATTCGTATATGACGAACTTATTAAAAATAGACATCTCGCTGGGGACAACTATAATATTCTCACAGCAGCAATAGCAAAATTGCCTAATGCTGACTACAAAGAAGTGGCAAAAGCTATCCAATGGATAGTATTCAATATGACAGGAAAGAATCTTAGGCAAAGCGCAACACAAGAGCAACTGAAAGAAATATCAGAGATAGAACATTCTTTGGCTTTCTCCATTGATATGGGACTTGTAAAAGACTATTTTAGCCTAATGAACCTTTTAAGAGAAATGTACAACAAGAAATATAGAAAGTTTTAATTATGTGGATAAATTTAGATGATTTTTTAATTGTGTCGGATTATGCAAGACACATCAATAAAACGGTATCATGGACTAATCAGCTTATTAGAAAGAAAAAAATACCTTTTATTCTTCATAATAATAGGAAGTTGATACCTAAATCAGGAGAACTTCCAGATTACATAGCTAATCAAAAACTTGCGAATACAAATAGAAGTAGTATTAATTCATAAAATCAAATCATCATGTGGTTAAGAATTGGAGATAAAGACTTTCCTAAAAGCAGTATCAAGGAAATATACAGAATGGGTAAAACCATTCAAAGTGGGAAATGGTGCATCGGATATAGAGTTTACAATCAATGGCGTTATGTTCACTATGACACCGAAGAGGATTACAATAAAGTGATTGAGAATTTAACTAAAATTTTGAAAATTGCAGAGGTGTAAAATAGAAGCCATGACTGATAAACTACAAGCCCTTATTGAAAAATACAATAATAATTACTATTTCAAACAAGACCCGATCTCGATTGTAAAAAGATACAAAGAATTAAGGGACATTGAAATAGCGGCTATTATCTGCTCTACATTAAGCTTCGGGAACAGACAGCAAATATACACAACCATAAAAAAGATTCTAAGGAATACTATGTCCTTCAATCAGAATTAGATATTATATCTGATGGAGTCATTAATTTAATAACAAATAAACTCTTATGAAGTATTTTACAATTGAAGAGCTAACACGCTCAGCCACAGCAACGACAAGGGGGCTTGATAACACTCCTACGCCAGAGATTAAAGCGAACCTTGAACGATTAGTAGATAAAGTTTTAGATCCATTGAGAGAAAAATACGGTAAGCCTATCACTGTCAATTCTGGCTATCGGTGCCCAGAGTTAAACAAAGCTGTTGGAGGTTCTAAGACATCGGATCATGTGAAAGGCTTCGCAGCTGACCTTACGGGAGGTAGTAAACAAGAAAATGAAAAGATTTTCAATATTATTCGGGATAATTTCGCCTGGACACAATTAATCAATGAGCGCGATTTTTCGTGGGTGCATGTTTCTTACGATCCAAATAGGATAAAAAACCAAGTGCTAAAAATGTGAAAAACATTTCGTGTTTAGTTTTTAACTACTATATTTGCAACGTCAACCACCACTGACACAAAACAGAAATAGTTTTATCTATATATCAATCGGGATTTAGATGCGTGGTGGCTCTATTTCCCGATTTTTTTTAATAAAAAAAGCAATATGAAAGAATTAGTATTTAAAGGAGAATCAAACGAGGTTTTAACAAACAGCTTATTAGTAGCTGAGAAGTTCGGAAAAGATCATAAGAGAGTTTTGCAAGACATTCGAGACTTAAAATGTAGTAATCAATTTAGACAGCACAATTTCGTGCTCTCCTCTTATTATAGCGATCAAAATAGAGAACTACCTATGTATGTGATGAATAAAGATGGTTTCACCCTTTTAGTTATGGGTTATACTGGTGAAACTGCAATGAAATTTAAGGAAGATTATATAGAAGCCTTTAACAAAATGGAAGAAACAATAAAGAACGGAGGTTTCAACGTTCCTAAATCATTCCGTGAAGCTCTTTTACTTGCAGCCGAACAGCAGGCTCAGATTGAACAACAGCAAATGCGTATTGAAGAGATGAAACCAAAAGAAGAGTTTTTTGATCAAGTAACAGATAGTAAGGACGCATGTGATATGGCAACAGTAGCTAAAGTACTAAACATGGGAGTTGGTAGAAACAAACTATTTGAGATATTGCGGGATAAGAAAGTCCTCCAAGAGAGAAATGCTCCATACCAGTCTTACATAGATAGAGGATGGTTTAGAGTCATAGAAAGCAAATACACCAAGCCTAATGGAGACATGTGCATTAATTACAAAACCATAGTTTATCAAAAAGGCGTAGATGGTATCAGAAAAATTTTGTTAGAACTAAAGGACGCTGGGGAGTGAACACTCCCTATCTTTCTAATCTTTTTAACTCCTCGTTAATCAAATTTGGAATACCAGCGACACCATATCCGCCACCATTTCCACCATCGTTACCCCAACCATTACGACCGAAAAGAGGGAAAAGGAAGAACAAGAAGATAATCCATAAGAACCATGAGCCATCTCCGCCAAACCCGTTTCCATTTCCTTTGCTATTCAAAGCCATTAACAAGTTAGGGTCAATACCTTTCTGCTGCAAAAGTGGAGCAAGCATAGCCATCATTCCACTTCCGCTTCCACTCCCTGCATCAGGAGTATAAACCACTGTTCGATTTTCTGACATAAATATTACTTTTTAATAGTTATAGTTTCAATATTGAAACCGTACAAAGAAAGCAATATATCTATAGAGAATTATTACAATTCATGTCAAGTTCGTGTGTTGTTCATAGATTCATATTCTGCTTTGTGCATCCATTTAAATCCACCTGCTGTTTTTCTCTTTTTATTGCAGCAAGAGCTTATTTTTGAAGATAATTCTCGTTTCCCATTTGTATCAATTGCAGCATCGATCATGCTTGCATATTCTTTTATAAAATCTCCGGGCACTTATCTCCAAGTTTTTCTTTAATTTCTTTTAATTTACATCGAAACGAATATTTCTTATTTTTAACATTGATTGTATTTCGTATCTTATTTGCTAAAGATTTACTAACACCTGTCATATTTGAAATTTCTTTATCTGTAAATTTATCACATAATAAATGGATTAATAAATATCGTGCATCAACGACTTCTTCATTGTTAGAAGAAAATATTTCACTGGGTGATATACCAGTTGTTTCACATACTTGTTTTTTAATATTAGAATATATACAAAAATCCATATAGAGTATTTAAATTTTACATAATAAATATATAAACTATCTACAATATATACTACGCAGTATTTTATAGTATATATCACGTTGAATACCAACTGCATATGAAATATTCCCGAATATATTTGGAGGGTAGTGATAAAACCATTACATTTGTGCCATATATTTATCACTATGACGCTAACAGCAGAACAACAACATAAAGTCGACCAGATATCCAACGAAGTCTATAAATACTTCGGAGTCGTAGAGCAAGATATAATTAATCATAATATGAAAGAGAAACCATCTACTGCTAGGTATTTTCTTTATTATATATTGCATTATAGCTTAGGCTTATCTTCGTCAACAATTGCTAATATGTATTTTAGAGCACCACGATGTGTTAAACGTGGCGTTGCTAAAATAAAATTGGGAGTAGTAAGGCACAAGTATTATAATGCCATTTATACCGACTTAATGGAAAAGATTCAGCCTCTAATTCCAGGAGACATAGATACATTTCTAAATAAATCATAAAATATTTTGTTGTTAAAAAACAAATAAGTATCTTTGCGATGTAACAAGAGTGGGCATCTCGGATACATGTGAAGAAATTAATCACTAAGCGTAGCTTTTTATATAAAGCCTGTAAGCAAAGATGCCCACTCAAAGCTTACAGGCTTTCTTGTGTAAAAAAACAAGATGACTGCACTAATCAGCCTTTAAATGGATGTTCATTATCTCCGTACATCGTGCATCGCCCTCCAAGGTGAAAAAAGGGATAACACTACAATCAGATGTTTTTCATGTTGGGAAAAGTGGAGGGCAACGTTGAACCTTGCGACCCTTCGACCTCACGCTAAAAACAAAAAAACTAACATGAAAAAGCAAACGAAAAAAAGTAGATATAAGCAGAGGTGTTTATATGCGAGGGATACGGAAGTGCTGATTGTGGATGTAGGTCTTTGGAGTAAACCGAAAATATTCTTCTTACTGCTAACTGCTATATATATAATGTACAGTGTAGGTGTGAGGGATATAAAGGGGTACTGTATTTTAATTCTAAATTAACAACTTATGAACGATTTGAAATTAAACAAAGAAGTCATGACTTCGAGAGAGATTGCGGATCTGACGGGGAAGGAACACAAAAACGTAATGCAAGATATTAGAAATCTTGTTGCCCAACTGCCAGAAAAAGATAGGCTGAATTTTCAGCTCACCTCTTATACAGATTCTCAAAATAGGGGGAAGCCTATGTATCAACTTTCCAAGAAAGGTTGTTTGTGCCTTGCTTCGGGTTACAGAGCAGACTTGCGTATGGCAATCATAAACAGATGGGAAGAGCTCGAAAAAGAAAAGCGTTCCGGAAACTTTGTCATCCCGTCTACATTTAGCGAGGCCTTAATGTTGGCTGCAAAACAAGCCGAGGAAATAGAAAAGCAACAAAAACAGATTGAGTGCATGAAGCCTAAAGCCGAGTATTTCAATGGGCTTGTCGAGAGAGGGAATAATCTTAATTTTCGTGATACAGCAAAGCTACTTGGGGTTAAAGAAAAAACTTTCATTTATATTTTAATTGATAAAGGGTATATCTATCGTGATGCAAAAGGAAAACTAAAACCGATAGCCAAATATGTAGGCAAATACTTTGAGTTGAAGGAATGGGTCACCAATGATAAATCTGGAACGCAAACTCTTATTACGGTGACAGGAAGAGAAAAGTTCGCCAGCATAATTAAGGAATACATTTCAGAGAGTTTAAATTGAACCATTATTTAATAAAACCAATAAAGATGAAAAAGAACATTCTATTTTTAGTATTAGCATTAATGCTTGCATTTTCTTCTTGTTCTAAAGGAGAAGATAGTCATAACGATTTCCTTCTTGAAAACACAACATGGTTGTGCATCGAGAATCAAATCACCATGCAATTTACTTCTGCAAAAGATGTAAAAGTCGAATCAGATTTATGGGCTGACCGCTATGGAACTTATATTCAAAACGAAAAGTCTATTAAATTCTTTGATCTATGGGCATTAATATCAATCACTCCTTACGACTTCAAGTCGGCTATCTTGTCAGACTATGGAACAAATATGAAGGTGAAGTGCGTAAATAAAACCAACGGAGAAGAAAAAGAGTTAACTTTTGTGAAAGAAGTAGCTAAGTAACATTCCTTTTACTATCTTTGTAAACAGGAAATAGCAGCAACTTAAAATTCTTAACTCATATCATTTATTTTAAGTGTTTTTCATATAATATAGATTTAAAGGGTTTATCCCAAAGAGTATGTGAATATTCTTTGGGATGTTTTTTATAGTACAGTTTTAATGCTATATCCTCCAACCGAGTTATTTCCTCCGGCTGTAATAACACTTTCCAATTTACTGTTTATATCTCTTAATACCCTTGTTTGTGCGACTAATTCTCCTAATAATGGATTAGCCTCAACATCAAAGCTGCCAATAGCAGAAAGTGTTTTTAATTGCACGTTTGAATCAGCTACAAAGAACCGCATGGAGTTCAAAAGTGCTTCAAGAGCTTGCGCTGTTTCTTCCGTAATGCCTTTTATGCCCGCATTCAGACCAGATAGCTCTTGATTGTTGCCTCCTGGCAAAACACCTAAGTTTTCTACGATGGATTTATACAATGCGTCTAAAGCTCCTTTGGTATCCGTATTAAATTTATCCATGATTCCAGAAAGTTCATCCTTAGTTAAGATGCTATCTTTAACTGCTTCGTCAATCATTCCCAATAGGGGTTTTAATATGGTCTCAGTTCCTCTAAACAACAATTGCTTTTTAACAACATTATCCATAAAGTCTTGGAATGTTGTTTCCAACCCTTTCATTCCATCCCCTGTTTCTTTGAAGGCTTCATACCAAGCATTAGCAAATTCTTGTGCGGCAGATTTAAAGTTTTCTTCCGTTCCGAATCCTCCCATTTCTGCTAAAGCTTCTTCTTTTAATTGCAATTGCAGATCGTGTAGCTTTTCAATTTCTCCTTGCCATTCCTTTATTCGCTTCTTGTCGGTTTTCTTTTTCGCATCTTCGGCAGCTATCATCTGTTCGTATGCTTTTATTTGAGCTTTCACATTTTCTTGGGCAAGTTTATTTGATTCTTGAAAAGTATCTACGGAGTAAGCTGCGTCTATTGATTTTTCAAGCTTTTTATATGCCTTATCCAGATTCTCTATCTTTTCTATTTCTCTCTGTATTTGACGCTCTTTCTTTTTGTCACCAATATTAAAAATAGAACCTATTGTTTTTGCTAAACCAGTAATACCTTGCAGGTATCCGCCAATATCAGCGGGATTAACCATAACTCTTGCGACACCCGCCGCTGTATCTCCGACACCAGATAATATTTCTTGGAGAGAACCGATTGAATCAGCAGCCTTAGCATCCATCTTGCCAAAGACATTTTCCATTGAAGTAGCTACATCAGATATAGTTTGTCCTACTTCATCGGCATATCTACCGATTAATAATAATACAGCTTGAAGTTTATCTTTTAATGTTTCGCCATATTTTATTTGCTTTATTAAGGCTTTTACAACTTCTCCTTGACTTTTCACATTGTTATTTGCAATGTCCAATGCTTGCTGTGCAATCCTTAAATTTTCCTTGGCTAAATTAGCTTCTTTAGAATTAATCCCGTATTTTTTAACTGCAACATCATATTGCTTTTGAGCAGAAATAACGTTATTCTCTGCTAATGTTTGCTGCTGTTTATATTGCTCTAAGGTTTTTGATTCATCTGTATATTCAGCCTCCAAATTCTTTTTTTCTTTTAAGTAGCCGATATACTCTTTTATATTAGGCAATAGATCCTTAAACGGATTTCGCTTCTCTATTTGTTCGTCAATCTTTTGCATTTGTGAAGTTATCTCCTTTAATTCGGTTGGAGACAAATCCTTTAAAGATTCTTTCAGCGAAATCAATTTAGCTTTCATCTGTTCTAATACGGAAGAAGATACTCTATCAAGATCTTCAAACATCGTAATATAAAGATCGCTTTCTTTGAATTCGGCAAAAGATTGCTTATCTAATTTCTGCCTTGTTTCTTTCTGTATGTTCTTTTTAATCTGTTCCTTCTGAGGTTTTGTAAATTCAGAAGGGATTTCCGCTATCTTCTTCTGCGCTTCAAGCTCAATCTTGATACGCTCCGACATGGATTTTTTCAGATATTGAGAATAATCCTTTAATCGTTCTTGCAAGGATGCTTTTTCTGCGGCAGTTATTTTATCCGATGCTTCGTTGTATGCTTTTAATTGCTCCTCGCTCAATGCCTTTATATCAGGATAGAGAGATTTCAGTTTTGCCTTAATATCATCAAGCGTAAATGTATCAATTCCAAATAACTGGCTAATTAAATCTTTATCAAGACCTAACTTCCCTAATTCCACAGTTAATTCATAACCAGTTAAAAGCCCCTCTATTTCTTTTCTTGTCCTTTCTACATCTTTAGCTCTCACTTCTATTTCTACATCACCTTTTAAGTCAGCAATTGCTTTTTCAAGTGTCAAGCGCATTTTGGGAGAAACAGAAGACATAAGCGATTCTAACCCTGCTATAATTCCGCTTGGATCAAAATTCATCGTTGTAATCAAATTCCCTAATCCAGCTTCTTTAAAAGAATCCGTATAGTCTTTGCGAGTTTTCTCTAAAGCTTCGGCTTTACTATAATATTTTAGATTTTTCTGGTATTCCTGCCCAACTTTTTTTAAAAGGTCTATTTGCTGCTGCAACACTTTGTTTCTTTCATTTTCTCCTTTATTTGATTTGGGCATTTCTCCAAATGCTGTCAATATCTGAGTAAGCTGCTTAACTCTCTCTTTATTGTATTTAAGAGCTTCTTCATTAGTCATCGAAGCATTTAATTGCTCTGTCGCTACATTTAGTTTTTCTACATTAGATTGTGAGTCTTTCAGTTCAGCTTTTAGTTTATCAAAATAATCTTTAGTTCCTTGATCGGGCTTTATAATATCAAGTTCAAGCTTATGATCTTCTACGTATTTTTTTAACCGAGCTTGCATTCCTTGATATTGATTTATAATAGGTTTAGATGCTATTTCTACTCCAAACTTCACTGTAAACTCCTGAGATACGAACTTTTTTGTTTCCTCGTCAGCTATATTTAAAGAATTAATATAATCCCTAAGAGTTTCTTGTGCCGCTTTTCTCCCCTCTTCTGTAGCAATATTATAAGTCTTCTTAAAATCCGTAGCAAGTTTCTTTATATCTTCTGACATTTCAGTTCTTGTTTTAGTTAACTTGCTTAAAGCTTTGTCGTAATCATTGAAATCAGAAGAATAAGGACGCATTAATTCTCTCAATCCTCCACCACCAGTAGCAGCAGTTTTTCTACCGAGGACATCTAATGCTTTTAATTTCTCAACGGCCGTTCCTGCACTATTTTGTATTGCAACAATCTGCTGTCGGACATCAGGATCTAAATTTTTAGCTGTTTGAAGAAAAACATTGAGTTTCCCATTTGCATCAAGCCAAATATTACCCATGCTATTAGCTTGTTTATTATATTCGGCTTGAAGTTCAGATAACTCTGCTGCCCTTTCAATCATTCCTGTACTAAACCAAGATTCTTGCCTCTTTGCTAACCAATTTAAATAATTAGTTTGTTCTAACTTCTTATTAAACTCCTCTTGTGCTTTAGTCAAATCTACAGTACCATCTTTCTGTGTAATAATACTATTATATACTGTCGGATGATTAATTCTCAATTCTTCTAACAAGGCATTTCGTTTTGCCGAAGATTCGTTGTTTTCTTTTTGAGCATCTGTGTATTCTTTAGTCCCTTCTTTAAACTGCTGCATTGCAGCAGCAGATTCTTTTATTTTTGCATTATATTCCTTAATTTTAGATGAGATAGAATCTATTTCATTCTTTTGTCTTGCTAAAGAATTTGTTAATATGTCATATTTAGCTTTTGCTTCCTCAATCTTACTATTATACTCTGTAGCTGCATATATTGCCGTAGCAATACCAGTTGCTATAAGTAAATAAGGATTGCCTTTTGCAAAAGATAATAAGTTTTTAAGCCCTGTAACTGTTCCTCCGATAGCCTTGTTAACTCTTCCGGAATTGGCGATTATTTCTCCTTGTGATGCCGCGAAAGCCTTATTTGCGATGGTAGCTAAAACTATTTTTCCAGTATATAAAACGAACCCAGTTGCTACGGATTTTAATAAAACTGCAAAAACTTCCCAACTCTCTACAATGCCTCGAACAATCGCAACCAAGTCTTTTAGAACACCGTCATTAGCTTTTCCAATCTCGTTAAACATAACATCAAAGCTATCTTGGAGGTTAGAGATTTGACCTTGCAAAGTTTCAGCTTGTATTTCTTGCATATTATAGAAGATTCCTCCGGCAGAAGTTATCCTCTTAAATACTTCTTCGACATCCTCAAAGGCAACCATTCTATTAGATACCATATCAAAGACTTCTCCAACAGATACCATTCGTCCTTCCAACTCAGTGAAATATGTTGCCAATTCACCTAATATATTAATACCAGCTTCACTAAACTGTCTTAATTCCGTTCCACGTAGATAATTAGCCGCCTTAACCTGGCCAAAGGCTAAAATCAAACGATCCATTTCAACGCCCAAACCGCTTGATATATCAGCAAGCATTTTTGTTGTATCGTACAGTTTTTCTGTTTCAATACGATATGCGGCCAATTGCTTTGTATATGTAACCAATTCTTTAACTCTATAAGGAGACCTAACAGCTAATTCGACAACTTGATTAAATAATTGGTCAGCTTGATCTTTGTTTTGAAGAATAGCTTGCAGTGCGCGATTCTGTAATTCAAACTCCCCTCGAACCTGCACTAATTTGCCAATATATCCCTCAATAGCAGCTACACTGAAAAGAAGCCCTAATTTACGTTCCAATTGTGCAGAAGTATCGAGTATGCGACCTTGATTTTTCTTCAAATTGTTCATGCTGTTTGCTGTAGCATCATTAACCGCATTTAGTCTTTGGGTTTCAGCAGTTATTCTCTGTAATTGAGTCGTATAATTTCTGCCAGTAGCATTTAATTGTTCTTGGGCGCTTCTTAATTTGGCTAATTTATTAATACGTTGGGCGATAGTTCCCTCAGATGCAGCCATAGCCCTATTGTAAGCTTGCATGGCCTGTGCAGCTTGCTGATCTGATTTTCTATTTTGTTCTCTATTGAGTTTTTCTTGTGCTTTAGCTAATTTCTCTGCTTCTGCCGCAGCCTTTTCTTCGGCTTGCGCCATTTTATAAGCTTTCTCAAAAGCAGCGTCCATCATCTTCTGTTGCTGTTGTAAAGCCGAACTTCCTGTTTTGAATGAAGAATTTAATTGGTCTAATGCAATGGAAGTATTGCCAATTGTTTTTTTATAATTTTCCCAAGAAGCGGCTGTAGCAAGAATGCTCCTTTTTTCTTGCTCTAAAACTGCTAATTCGGCTTGAATTTGCGGAGTAAGTGATTTCCCTGCGGAGGCTTCTTTCATTGTAGAACCACTAATAAATCCTCCTCCTTTATTCTTCAAATTGGCAATTTGAGAATCTAATTTAGATACTGCCGAAGTTGAATCATTTAATAAATTCTTAAGCGATTCTATTTTTTTATTGATAACATCTACGGGAGATTGGGACACTCTATTTAGTTGCTCTGCCACGTTAGCCACGCTCTTAGCTACTTTTTCTGTACCAGATGTATCAAGTTTAGGCATCAAATCTTTAATGCCTTTATTCGCTGTTTTTAATTGTTGCAATAATGGGTTAAGACCATCGGCCATTTCTTGAAAAGCCGACTTCATTAGCTTTTTAGTGTTCTCACTCGTTTTAGCTAATGTCTCTATTTTCTTATCTGTTTGATCCAGTTGCTTTAATACATTTTCTGGTATCTCTAAAATATATCCTTCTGCCATCGTTTTTATTCTTTAAATAATGGGAATCCTAAATCACTTAATAAATCTTCTGCGGAATTGATTACAGTTACATTGTCCTCGCTTTTATTTTCAGGTAAATAAACAACTTGCGTTGAATCATGGGACGCTAAAGCTATTTGAGCCATACTCATTTTCCACATGTATTCGTCTATGGTCACAGAAGGATAAGCTTTAAGAAAGTCAAACATCTGTCCATAGCTTGTCCTGGCTACTATTATTTTTGTTCGTTCATCCTTGTCTTCCTCTGTAGAGCCATCTCCTTGAATATCTGAGTCGAGTTGATAATGTAAAAAAAAACATCCACATTTATCAAATTAAGTATTTCAAATAACAACTGTCCCCATTCCTTTTCATCACATTCCCAAAAAAGGGTTTCGTATACTTTTTTATATGTTACTTCATCTTCAATATCTTCTTTCTTGTTAAGAATAGCCAATGTAATAATCCTACAAACAGAAGGTAAATTAGACGCTAATCCTTTTAACACATCACTATACGATGCTTTTTCTGCTTTACTTATTTTAACTGCTTCTTCTGCAATCATCCACATTACGGCAGGCTTCAAAGACTTTATAGCGAACTCTGTTTTTGACAACTTAACTAAAGTTGGGCTATCTGTCATGATTTGTGCTAAACGTTCCATTGCTTCATCAGAAACAGGTTCGTTGATTGATTTTCTTTTTATATTTTCTTTCATGTTATTACTTATGAAATAGGGGGAAGGAGTTTAATTCTCCCACCCCCCTATATAGTTAGATGATATTACTTTTTCTCGCTCTTGTTTTAGGAGACAACAAAATAGCGTCTTCTCCGTTCAGGATATTTAGGGAATTAGCCGGAGTTACCGATTCCCTCGTTACCCCCCCACAGTTGTAGGAATAGTATAATCGTAGTCGATCATAAATGGAACCATAACTTTGCCAGAATCGTTGGTCATCTCCAACAAAGATCCTGTACCAGCTAATGCAATTCGTCCAATAGAGGTACTTAAAGAGTCAATTGTTACAGTTGGGCTCATCTGAACTTTAGGCAGAATACATGCAATGTATTTCCCATCTGTACCCTGAAATACCAAAGCAAATTCAGCATATTTAGTAACATATCCACTTGGGGCGTATACCTTTTTATTATCTGTACTTACTGTAAATCCTAAAAGATCTTTCAATAAGTCGGGCTGCAAATCGGCAATTTCTGTAGCTACAGAATACTGTCCAGCTTGGATATTGTTAATAATTGGTGCAGAAGACAATTCATTCTCTACAGGATTTTCGGTATTTTCTTCCTGCGTAATAGAGGTTGAATCTCTGATAATTTCCTCGCATTGATATACATTTGTTCCTTTTGTCGTTTCGTCTGTAAAAGGAGTAATAAAAATGTACTTCGGGTTAAAAACCTTCTTCGACTTTGCGGATGTTTTTACAACTGTTGTTGCCATAATTTTTATTATTTAAGCGGTTAAAATTTGAATTTCTACAATATTATAATGTAATTTAGCAGTGGAATCATAGCCTGAACGCGTACCTCTCCTGATTAATTGATAAGCAGGATTTTCATTTGAAAAAAGTATTTCATTCAAGGTAGTTTCCATTTTAGAGAGTATGGGAACGTTTTTTGCGCCAGAGGACATTGGCTTGGCATATAACCAAATTGCTATTGTGCCAAAACCATAAGCCGACAAGTCGCGTATCAAATAAGAACAATCAACCAAAAGTAAATCTTTCCACGAGTCTTTTATAACTGGCGGCAATGTATCAAAGAAAACATTTTCTGAAACCTTATTCCCCAACAAGGAATCAAGGTAAGATTCTATATTTGATATGTTTAACTTATTTTTATCCATTTCCTATTGTCTTTACTTTTGAACCTTTTATCTTCGACGACAATAATGAAATATCATCTCCAATCATAAAGATCACTTTATATTTTCTTTTTAAAGGAGATTCGCCTGCCTCTAATATTCCCCCATAGAACAAAGCAACAGCAACTACTAATTGCATCCCTTTAGATGGTGGATTATATTTAGAGAAAAACTCCTCAATTGACTGTCTTCCTGTTATGTAACGCCCATTAACTTTTACACCCTTATCCGTAGCTAAACGATCTAAAAATCTTGTTGTTTGCGGATATATTTTTCCGTTATAAAAGACTGCGCTACCGTAACTATCATGGAGGTTTTGAGTTTCGTTTTTACTATAATCCGCTTCTTCAAAAGCCTGATGTATCAACTTATCTCCATCGGAAGCCAGTTTCATGGCTAATCGATGTACATAATTAGAAGAAACCTTCATTATTCTTCCTGTGTATAAGTTGTTATGTAAACCGAAACACCTCCTAATTGAGTTGGGAATAAACCAATTACTCGACCTTCGACTGACATTCCAAACATTTCCCCTCTGAATAGCATTCCTTTTTTTATCGTAATGCCTTGTTTTTTATCAAAAGGATAATATACTTCAAAAGCATTTGAGATGATAGTATTATCACTTTTCTTTGCTTCTTGTATATCACATTTGGTTTCTAATACCAAGATTTCCTCTTCGACTCTTTCCGTCAACGGCTTAGTCATATCTATGTCGTATGTATAGAAAGAACCATTGAAAGGATATTCTTGTATTAAGTCTCTGTCAATAATCATTAGTCATATTCATTAATCCATTGTACACCCAAGTTTGATAGCTCTGATAATTTAGGATCGTCCCATTTCTTATATAACCCAATTAAAATATTATAGACTTCTTTCTTTGTATCATAACGCTGGCTCCCAATCGTTTTCGTAAATGCGCCATGCTGTTGAGTTGAACTCGCAGTATAATTAGGGGCTGTATAAATCACGAACAATAAATCAGCAAGACAAAGATCTTTTTGTTTTTCTGTCAAAGATTTATAATCTGTAACGTCGACAACTTCTCTTTCTATTGCGATACGGGTTAAGACTGCCCTGTCAAAGACGAAGGCAGTCAAACCAGAAAGATATTCTATAACATCGAATTGCGTCATGAGTTTGCAGATGTAGTATCAACAATAACGTGATATGGGAACTCGTTCAATGACGGAACGGCCGACATAATCAAATCGGTATGCCATTCTTTATACATTCCATTAGGTACAGTTGTATTTACCAATGTATAAATACCACCTTCCATCTGAGCGAATGATTTAGTAATGGAATTATTACCGTATTTTTCAAACATTACTACGTCCAAAATATCAGTATACTGAATTTCCCCAGCAAATCCCGCAGGGCGTAGAACAGCAGCTTTCGAATCCCATCCATTAACAAACTTACCAGTCATATTATCCCAACTGATGTCCTTTTGTTTTTCAACAACAATCTCAATTGGAGACAAATCGGGATAATTAGCATAAACAACACTGTTGAAGATTTCCTCAGTAACAGGCATTGAGTCCAAGAAAACCTTATCATTTAGCGTATAGTATTGTTTCACCAGCTCGCGAACTTCTTTGTTCTTCAAAACGACATCCATATACATCTTATACGGAATCTGCCATTTCATTGGGCCATTATAACCTTTTGTATCGCGGAAGTCAACCTCAATAGTACGCATTTGACTAAGTAGATTACAATCTGCGGCAGTCCAAACCTTAGCACCTGCTTTCTTGAAGTTTTCTGCTGGGATTTCTGCTTTCTGCAAAGCGCCCTTCATTCCACGTCCAAAATTATAAGAACACTGACCTTTTGAAATAAGCTGTGCGCCCAAATTAGTTAAGGTCTGGTCAGCAGCGTCGATCTGCATCTGAACATCGTCCATCCATTCGCTAATCAAGAAAGCGTCATTCCCGAATTGAGCAAAAAGACGTTCTTTGTATTCACGCTGCGGAGCAGTTTCTACTATACCAGGAGCAATAAAATCAGGGATAGTAGCGGAATACCAAGAAATTCCCTTGTAATCCAAAGGTACAGAATCGCCAAGGGGTGCACGCATATCCATCATTGGAGTTGCGGTTCTGTCTTTAGCCTGTACTGTAAAGGTTGCAGTACCATCAGCCGCTACAGGGGTAGCATTGCTGGCTTTCGTAAATTGGGTTTTCCACCATCCGTAATTCGTGCGAAGCAAACCCGATTCGTCAATCAAAGAGCGCAAAAAACGCACATCGGAATCAGTCCACAAACGAGCATATCTATTATTATTAAAATCAAACTTTGGCATTTTCTATTTCCTTTCTTTTAAAGTTCAAACCATCCGGTTACTAATGATTTATTTCTCGCGTCAAGTACAGATTTAGGCATTGGAGACATTCGATCAATATAAGCAATACCATGAAGAACGGGAGTCATAAAATATCTCGCTCCATCAAAGTCTACATCGCCTGTAGCTGGTTCATAAAGGAAATCGTAATCCGCAGGACACATTGAATTCGGATTTGTAACCATCGGTTTTTTGCCAGTACCCGCTTCTACTGCCTCAACAAGAATATCGTTCACCTTCAAATCAGCCAATGTAGCAGAAAGAGTAACCTTCCATACATCCTTAGACGCTTCAACAGTCGGTTCTACTTTTGTTACTGTAACCGCAGTACCCGTTCCATCAATAGTAGCAGGAGCTTTCATTAAAACATCTCCTACAAAAGGGATATGTTTATATCCATCTCTTGTTAAATAGATAACAGTGCCAGTGGATGTACTTGTCGCTTTGTTTACAACATAGGTCTTCAAAATATAACCTGTAGCACCCTTTTCACCGTCGTTATAGCGATATTCAATCAAATCGCCTGCATACATTTTGGCTGTTCCCTTAAACGGATTCATAATTTTACATCCGAAAGTAGGGAATACAAGTTCATTCTTGTTGCCTTGCAGCTTAACAAAAACGTATCTTGCGCCACCAATTTCACCTCTTCGTTGAAGAAGAGTCTTTCCTAAAAAGACACCTGCATCGGTAGAATACATATTTTCTCTTTTTTTTTAATTTAAAACTTCTTTTTTACGTTCTCTCATTTTCTTAATATCATCCCACGTATCGGTTGCGGCTGCACTTGGGGTTTCCAAAGATTGCGGGGACATTGAAGTCGTGAAATTAGCCTGAGATTGATTGTAAATTTTCACATAAGAGTCAAGTTTTGCGTCTACGTCGAATTCTTCTGTGATATTAATCTCTTGAATGAAATCATTAATCCATGAATCGTTTTTAACGCCTTTAGTTTTTAATTTGCCTTTCAAATCTTGTTTCTTCTGAGAAATAACTTTCTCTCTCTTTTCAGCTTGCAATTCCTGTTCCAACTGTGCGAGTCTTTTTTCAAGTTCGCTTGCTCCTTCCGCAGGTTTCTGTGTAGTCTGCTGTGCGGCAGGTGATGTAGTTTGAGACTTGTAAGACTGTACGAAATCCGAATAATCTTTTTCCATGTTGCCATTTGCAGTTTTGAATAACGGCAATGCTTTTGACATAAAATCAGTCAATTCGGTTTCTTCTGTTACTAATAATGTGGTTAGGGTTTCTAACATCTCATTAATACTTCTCTCTGTTAAACGTAGGGTTTTCCCACCTTCTGTCAGAGCACCTTTGAGGTTTTCAAAGGCTTGCTGTTTGGTAAATTTCATACTTCGTAGATATTATAATTTGCATACAAAATAAAGCTATATATTCAACAATACAGAAAGATATAGGGCTAACCTTTATCACTGGTGATAATATTTATTCATTAGTTCAAAATATTCGCAGATTTCTATAGTAAATTTGCATGTATATGGAAACAACAGACAAAGATAAGGAATCAAAGACCAAAATAATTAAGCCACAACCGGGCTTTCAAGAAAAGTTTGTGTGCTCGAATGTGGATGTAGTGTTCGGGGGTGGAGTTTTATCGTGTGGAAAATTTCAAACATTAGACTCTTTGGTTTTGACGCGTAAAGGATGGGTTAAGATGGGCGATTTACACGTAGGAGATAAGGTTTTAACCCCTTTTGATGGAGAATCAAAAATTGTTGAAATATTCCCACAAGGTGAGCAAGATGTATATGAAATAGAAACATTTGATGGTAGATTTTGCGAATGCGGTCTTGATCATTTGTGGGCAATTAGAACAACAAAACAATTATTTAATTATAGGAAGAACGGCAGGAAATGGAGTAATTATTCTGTTGTTACTACATCTTATATAATAGAGCAAATGGAACGTGGGAAAAGAATACATCTCCCATTGTCAGAAGCATTAGAGTTTGAACATAAAGATTTGCCTATAGATCCATACGCACTTGGAGTATTGCTTGGAGATGGATGTTTATCTGCACATAAAGAAGACAAAAGCAAAAATGGTATAACTATTTCTAATCCCGAAGAAGATATTTGCGAAAGGTTATATTCCCTTTTAGGAGCGGAAAGAGTTCGAGTATCAATGAATGGACTTGCACATACATATTATGGAGAAAACTGCATTAAGGCTATACGATACATAAAAGAAGCTAAATTGAATTGCTTATCTAAAGATAAATACATCCCAGAGGCTTACATGTATTCAAGCATTAAACAAAGGATGGATTTATTAAAAGGGTTGATGGATACGGATGGTACTGTCAATAAAGATAATACATTCAGTTTTACCACTACGAGTAAAAAACTTGCAGATTGCTTTATTTCCTTATGTAGAAGTCTGGGATATACAGCTAATAAATATATAGATAAAAGGCCAAACAAGTATAAAAGCGACTTCTGCTGTTCTATTTGCATTCAAACTAAAGATATAATTTTCAATAGTAAAAAGCATACTGAACGCTTTAATAGAAACAAAAAAAGCATTAAGCGAAATTACGAAAGAGATAATACGCATATAAGAATAAAGTCCATTAAAAAGGTGCGTAGAGCAGAATGCCAATGTATTATGATAGACAATGACAAACATTTATATATAACAGATGATTACATTGTCACACATAATACTTTTGCCGCCATCTTGTCAGTCGCAGAACCAAGCTTAGATCCTTCTTTCCGTGCATGTTTTACTCGTAGGACATTTGGTGAGTTGAATATGGGTGGAGGACTTGTTGATGACTTTGAATCTTCTTATGGGAATGGAGCGCAAGTTAGAAAAACAAATCCTCCAAGAGTAACATTTCCATCGGGGTCTTTTGTTGAAATGCGTCAAATCAATGATGAAAACATCAAAAAGATAACGGAGCAATGGAAAGGTGCGCAGTTTGATCTTATATATATGGACGAGTTGACCTCTTATCAATTCTCTACCTTCAAATATCTTCTGACCAGAAATAGAGGTAAAGGTTCTTGGACGGGTAAGTTTAGAGGCACTACGAACCCGAAAAAAGATTCTTGGATTAGAAAATTCCTTGATTGGTATATTAGTCCAGAAGGGCAGATTATTCCTGAACGAGATGGTGTAGTTAGATATTTCTATATTGCAGGCGATACCATAGATGATGTTATTTGGGGGGATACAAAAAAAGAAGTATACCAGAAATGTAAGTTAGACATTGACAAGAAAATAAAAGCAGTAGGAGGTACTATTTCCTATGAGAACTTCATAAAGTCCTTTACATTTTATTTAGGTAGAATGTCGGAGAATAAAGCCATTCTCGATGGCAACATGGACTACGTAGGTTCTGTTGCTGCATCAGGAGGTAGAATGGCTCAACAATTGTTGGAAGGTAACTGGAATGTTGACTTAGAGGATGAATCAGATGCTCCTATACCGTCCCATGTTGCAAGAAGTACATTTATGAATGACCCTCAAAGAAATGGAGACAGATGGATTACTTGCGACTTGGCAGACTTTGGAACGGATAACATGGTTGCTTTGGCTTGGGATGGCTTTCATATCATGGATGCTCTAATCTTGGGCAAAACAACGCCTCGAATGAATGCAGATAAGCTGTCTCTATTTGCAGCAAAGTGGGATGTAGCAGATTGCCATATAATATATGATGGTATCAACGGACGTTACCTTTCTGATTATATTCCAGATGCGATTGCATTTCTTTCTTTTAAAGCACCAAGAGGGATGTATGGGCGTTCCGCAAGAAGCTTAAAAGATGAATGTTATTTACGACTCAAATACATTATTAATAATAGGTATTTGTCTTGGGAAGAAGAAGTCTTACAAAGAAGATATACGCATAATAAGATGAAAGATGAAATCACTATTGGCGTTGAATTTGTAGAAGAATGTACTGTTGTTCGGTTCAAAACAGAAGCAAGCGGGAAACATAGATTGGCCACAAAGAAAGAGATGAATCAAATGTTGGGAAAGGGACGCTCTATGGACTTATTAGACCCATGTGCTATGCGAATGTATCCTGTTTTGGAATATCAATATGGCGATGAACTTATCGAGACAGCAGTCGATTTTGAAGAAAGAGAGAAGCAATATATTCCCAAAGACAATATATATAGAGATGATTTTTGGGCTTAATTCATTGTAATTCAATTATTTTTATTAACTTTGCAATATAAAAAAGTAACATGGATACCAACGACTTTAAAAAAATAACTACCGATGCTAAAAACTTGGGACATGATGTCTCGATGCAGGATATTGCATATGTGTTTCTCTGCGAAAGTTATGAAAACGCAGAGATTGCATATAAAGTGCTATTCGGGAAAGAGTCCATAGATGCGGAGGTGAATAAATATAAGAAATCAAAAAAGATTGTTTTTTTAACAGATTATATAAAAAGCAATTATATTAAGCCTTCTAAGAAAGCAGAAGTTGAATTTTCGACAGAAGAAGATATGGATCTTTCTTTTGAGGAAAACAAGAGCAAGATGATCTCTCTCTTAAATAAGATTGAGGAGTTGGTTGCTTCTGGCGATATGTCTGCGAAAGACGCTGTTAAATTAGAGGCTGAAATTAGAACCAAACTGAATGATAAATTCTCTGTTGATGATCAATCGGAGCAAAGTAATGTTATCGTCGTTGAACCAAAATTTAATCTTATTTGTCCGCATACTAACAGGGAGTGCTATGTAAATAGCAAAGAGCAAGTAATGAAAAGATATAATTTGATCGAAAAAGAATAATATGGCAGAAGACAGAACAAAAATAGATCATTTGATTGCTAATCCGCAATTGTTATTACAGAAAAAGCCTTTCTTTAGAGGATTGCAGATAAATGCGCGCTATAACCCTCAAAACGTAGAATTGAATCAAACTATACAAGCAGACACTCCGAGGGTGAAGAAAATGGTTATTTCACAAGATGAATACCTTCAAGAATTAAACCCCTACTGCCATAAAGTCTTATTTGATGACAACGTGCCAAGTATTACAATGAAGCTTTCAAAGGAACAAGGTGGAGGCTGGGCTACTATCGAATACAAAAAGATGGCAATCTCTTTTCAAGAAAATATAAAGAATAAGCAAGTATTGCATCTTTGTGGTAATCCTCTGAATTTCACATTGATGGAAACTAATCCTACAACCAAACAGAGCGAAGACTTTATTACCTTTAAGCAGTATTGGGATTTAAGAAACCAAGATGGCATGAAGACAAAAATGGTTGATGCTCAAAAGTCGGTTGGAGATGCAGGACTTCTATATTATTTCGATAGAAAGGGAGAGATTAAATCGCGATTGCTATCCTACATGGATGGATATGTTCTCTGCCCGCATAATGACGATAACGGTGATAGACTATTAGAAAGCGTTTATTACAAAAAGGATGACGTAGAATATATTGATTCTTATGATGATAGATACATGTATCGTCACATGAATGATGGAAGTGGTGCGGATAAAAACGGTTGGAAATTAATATTCAAGAATGAACACGGATTTAGTGAAATCCCTCTGATTACTAAAAGAGGCAAAGTCGCTTGGGATGATGCTCAAAGCTCAATTGAAGCCTATGAAGTATTATATAATATATTCTTAGTGATTCAGAAACGACATGGATGGGGTATATTATATATCAAAGGGCGTTTTGATAATGATGGTAGAAAGATTGCTGGTTCTGTTATCTTGAATGACAGAAGTGATGATGCTAATAGTGATGCTAAATTCCTTACTCCACCAACTCCGGAAGGAACTATTGAAACGCTGAATCTATTAGAGGAAACAATACAGAAAGGATCAAAAACGACATTTATTCTTCCAAAAGATATTAAAATGTCAGGTGATATTTCTGGTATTGCCATCATGCTTACTCAATCATTGGATATAGAGAATGCTCTTCAAGGTGTTATTGAATGGCAGAATGTAGCTGATAAAATGTGTCGCTTATTCAAGGAGGGATTAGCTAAGGAATTGGTGAAAAAAGACATTCAACCAACGGCTATTACAGACTTCAACAATATTAAGATTAATGCCAAATTCAAAGTATGGAGACCTCAATCTGATACAGACTTTGCACAAATGTTGGTTACTTTGAAATCTAATGGATTATTGTCTGAGGAAAGCGGCATTGAATTAAGTCCTGTATCTTCTCCTGATGAAAAGGCAAGAAGACAGAAAGAAAAAGATTTAGAGAAGAATTTAGAGATAGAAAAAGAAACTATAATTAACAACCCTAACAACATTAAGGAGGAAGAAAATGTATAACGACGTAATAAAACAAGTTTTAGAGATTCCAGAAAGTCCCGAACATTTTACTTTATCTGATCGGAATCCATTTTATGTATTTCCACAAAAAAAAGATGATACCGCACCTGATGTTTTTAATATTAAGGCTGAATGTTCTGCGGCAAGAGCAAGTAGTACATCCGTGAATATTCCTTTAGTTTGTAATCAGTGGAATGTTATTCTTCTGCAAGGCATACATTTAACCGCAGATTTAAAAACTAAGTATAAATTATTTGCAGGGGTAAACTATTCTTACGAGCCATGAAAATCGGAGTTGGAATAGGATTATCGTATCCTAAATACACTACATTTGTAAATAGGGGGGGGCAAACTTCTCCTTTTCACCCTTCTCTTGTGGATTATTGGAGCTTTAAAGGTAAGAACAATTTCGATAAAGATAGGAATACCATCAAAGGGGTAAAGGGTAATATTCTTAATGCTTATAACTTAGGTTGGAGCTTAGGCAGTGGTTATGGGTTATTTAAGGAGAATTACCTAACTTATAATAAAGCGCAGAATGTATTCGTAACGGATGATCATTCTGTTACGATAATGAACTTTGTTCCGGCCAATAATTGGATGCTTTCAAAATACGGGAATAGTCAATTAAATGCTACAAGAATAAGAGTGACAGGACTTACAGCCAATAACCAACTTGCTTATGGGTATTCACCTACTAATGATGGAGCAAGAGTCTTAATGGCAATTCCCTCAGATGGAGAATATGATTTACCTAAGAGTGTAGTTAATACTCAAACTTATAGTGTTGGTTTCATTGTACAGAACGCCTTATCTCAAAATGTAACTATACAGCAAATTCCAGAATATGAAGGAGCAATAGTTACAGATGGTGTTGACGATTATCTGAAACTTGATAAGGTAGGATATAAGATAGGAACCGTCATTATTAAATTTGTTCCTATTAAGTTTAATGTTGGTTGGAATACAGTTTTTGATAATAATAAATACGATAGCCCTAATAGGAATTTTTTAGGTTATTCTTCTACCATAGAAAATAGAGGTACTACTATGTTTGGTTCTAATTATGGCGATTATCTTGCATTATATCATAATACGCCTAAACAAGCTAATGACTCACTTTATATAAGTAGCTCTTATACAGAACCGTTTACAGCTAAGGAGTTTTTTTCTATGGCTCTATATGATATTGCTATATATCAAGACGTTCTGACCGCTAAAGAAATTCAGAAAGAAATCAACGTCATGGAATATGGCACTCCAAATCCAGTGTTCGCATTGAACTTTGATAATTTCGCCTATAAAGCGGTTGATTATCCAGAATTTGCTACTGGTAAAGTTACAACAAATAAAATTGTTGTAGATAGCACAACTGAAACCTTTAATGGGGCTATTGCATTAGCTAAAGACCCAGAAGCTACAACTGGTGATCCAATTGAAGTATCGGCTTATAAATTAAAAGTTACTGGGATTGATGCTTATAATAATCCTGATGGAATTTGGGGAATAGCATTAATGCCAGCTAAAATTAATGATGAAAATACAGGTAATTGGGACTCTCCTATTCCAATATATAAAGATGGTGTCTATGATATACCTGCTATATTAAAAGAAGATCGTGTATATAATATGGGAATAGTATCTCAAATAGTCATCAATAAGCCTATTGAGATAGAAATCCTCTACGATAAGAATATCACAAAGAGTTTCCCTGAGACCAAACAAATATTACCTTAAAGTTAATAAGAAAATTATGAAATTTGCAATACTAACAAAAGAGTGGCTAAACAACAAAGGCGTTGTTATACAGCCAGAGTGGAGACATAATATAGCTAAAACTGAATATATTCTGCATCAACAGATGATTAGTCCTTTGTTGAATGATACAGATAATATTACTTTTTATGAGTATGATAATACTGAGTTTATTAATATAATCAATAGCTCTTCTTGGGTATTGCCAGAAAGAGAAGAAATACTCCGCAGTTCGCGTAGAAGGTAATTTTAATCATTACAAATAAGAAGATAGCCATGCCCCAATAAGGAACATGGCTACTTTTTTCTGCAAAGACTTTGCAATTAACACTTCAATTGTTATCTTTGCGATTAAAACCATACAATCTATGGCAAAAGTAACTAATTTTTCTGAATCTGCAAGCGATAGCCTGCAAATTTCAGCGTCAGCCAACGAAAAAGGCATAGAGATAATCAAAAGTGTAGCTGATTTCTACAAGGCAGTGCCTATGACAACTTCACTTAATGTTGCGAATATTTTCGGGAAGCAACACAAACATGTTCTTAGAGATATAAAAGAATTAGATTGTAGTGACGATTTCCGAGAGTCCAATTTTGGGCTTTCGTTCATTATCAGAGAGTTACCGACTGGCGGCTCAAAACAAGAACCTTATTACACAATCACAAGAGATGGATTTACGTTCTTGGCCATGGGTTATCGAGGTAAGAAAGCCGCCGAATTTAAAGAAGCATACATTAAGGCTTTTAATGAAATGGAGAGAGAACTAAACAACTGGAAACAGACACGATGTAAAGCAAAAGAAATCCGAAAATCACTTACTGATGCAATTAAAAACAATCTTGATACGAGCAAGCCATTTGTGTATTCTAACTATACAAAATTAGCCGTAAGAAAAGCGTTTGGCAAATCAATAGAGCAAATGAGAGAAGAGAAAAGTATTTCAAATGTAGACAATCTCAGAGATTTCTTAAATTCAGAGGAGGTGAAGAAGTTAGAATACTTTGAAAGCAAAATTGCAGGCATGGTTGATACTTTAAAAATCCTTGGTATGGATGACAAAGATATATATGACAAAATCAAAAAAGCTAATATCAAATAAGACATGAAGGAGTTGATTATCAATTGCTCCCCAAAAATGAGGAGCAAAAAACAGGGAGAGGAGGGCATAATAAGGTAGATTATATTCTTACCGTTCCCTGCATGGAATTCTTTATTGCAAGAAAAGTCCGCCCAGTATTTGAAGTTTATCGCAAAGTGTTCCACAAAGTAGCAAACGCTTCTACTTCTACATCCGATGTAGTTTTGTGGATTAATGCAGTTTCCGACTCTTTGAATCTGAACAAGCAGTCTAAACTCTTATTATTCAAGAAATGGGGAGATAGTAGAGATTTGCCAACTCCTGATTATGTAGATTCCACGGATATTCTCTTATCGGCAACTGAGCTTTTAAAGCGCAATGGACTTAATATCAGCGCAAGGGTATTCAATGTGGCCATGATAGAAAAAGGCTTTTTGGAAAAGTGTACTCGCCCTTCAAGCAAAGGACAGAAAGTCTTCAATCACCTAACTACTAAAGGTCTTGCCTACGGAGAAAATCAAGTTTCACCAAGTAATCCAAAAGAAACACAACCATTATATTATAAAGGCAAATTTAGTCAACTACTCACGGAAGTAGGTTTGCGATAAAAAAAAGTTCATTATATGATTTGATATTGTTTTTAATTGATTATCTTTGCAATGTAGAAGCCGAAAGTCAGCCAGGAACTCTCAAATGGGAGCTTTCTGGCTTATTTTATATTCCGAAGTATCTTTTTGATTCACTTTTTCAATCTTTTCTTTATCAGTTCATAACAAATTTCTATATTTGTATTATAAATAAAAAAACGTTTTTAAATGGACTGGACAACTATATTAAATTATATTATCGGAGGGGGTGGATTGCTAACGTTCGCGCTTTCTGCATATAAAGCAAGGCCAGAAAAAGTTTCTTTCGAAATAAAAAATCTTATAGAGTTAGTCGAAGAAATAAAGACTAATGCAAAAGAAGAAAAAATAGAATATGAAGAAAAGATGTCTAAATTAGAGCGGAAAGTAGACGAATTAGAGCTTAAAGATGAAATAAAATCAAGGGCTATAGCTCAATACTTAAGATGCTCTTATCCTCCAACAGATAAAGAATGTCCAGTCGCAGTTTTTATTAATCGTTCTGAGGATATTATAAAACGTAAGACAAAAGAACTAAAAGATAAAAGAGAAGCAAATGAGCAATAACATTTTACTGACAGTATACACTTATGTAGATGGAGTTTCTGATACTCCGTTTCCTAATGCGGGAAATCCGTTAAAAATCAAATATACCTATAATGCTCAACGAATGGGGGGCAGCTCTTTAACGGCTACTGCGATGTATCCGACTTGCCTTGATGATCTATGGGTAAGTGGAAAACAATACGTGGATTTCAAGGGGGAACGATATTTCATTGTAAAAACGCCATCTTCCTCAAAGAGCAACGATGATGTTAGATACAAACATGAATTAGAATTCTTATCCGGCAGAAGTGTGTTGGATAATGTGTATGTGTATGATGTAGTTACTGGTGATGCAGGAAATACAGATCGTTATGTAAGCAATAGCACAAAAGTTCTTTTTTATGGCGATATTCAGGAATTTGTAGCAAGACTTAACTTCTCTCTTGAATATAGTAATTTAGCATATCGCATTGTTATTGATGAAGGTATTACTTCCGAAGCAAAACAAGTTTCTTTGGAGAATGTGTTTTTTAGTAATGCTTTACAAGAAATATTCAATATATTTGAATTGCCTTTTTACTTTGTCGGAACAACGATTCATGTCGGATTCACGAACAATGCAATCACGCATACATTCAAATACGGAAAAGATTTTGAACTTTTGTCTGTAAGCAAAACTAATGCTAATTATAAAATAACCAATAGAGTTACTGGTACAGGTAGTTCCGATAATATTCAATTCTATTATCCGAATCCGAGCAACGATAGAAAGGCGATAGAAGAAGCAGGAGGGACATGGATTACTCCTTCACAGGTATTAATGCCGCCAATATATAGGCAGACTAATGGAGCAGAACGCTTTTATAATGCCTTGAATAACAAATATATTAATCCCGATACAGGTGATTATTATACCTTTGAAAATCTTTATCTACCGACAAACCCCAAAGAGCAAATAGTCGATTTTTCTTATATCAAGCCAAGTATTAAAAATGCCTTAAACAAAGCTGGTGTAAGAATGGATGTGATTAAAGCAATCGCCTTTGATCAGAACGACGACGATTCAATAAACAAAGACACTGGTGAATATGTTCACTCTTACTTTTATGTTAAACTAAATAAGTTCGATGGAGACTTTGGTTTTAACTTATTTGATCAAGCTTTGGTCGGAAGCGATGCAACTGTTTCGATGACAAGTGGGGCTTGTGGGGCTTGTAATTTCCAAATTGGAGTAACAGAAATTACGCAAGAGGGGAAACAAGTATTCAGAAATCCTGTTCAAGTCGATAGCAAAGGAGACATTGTTCCCGGCGATTATGCGCAAAAGGTTAATGTAAACAACCTGCAACCACAGCAGCAAAATACAATGACCAATGAAGTGTGGATTGCCCTCAAAAAGGATAATACTACATTTGGTATTGTAATGCCTAATGCAGGTAATAATATAAAACCAAGTGCCGGAGATAGCTTTGTCTTTTTGAATATTGATATGCCACAAGCCTATATAACGAAGGCTGAAAAAGAATTAGAAGAAGCTATCATTAAATATATGGCAAATAATAATAGGGAAAAGTTTACCTTCTCTATTAAATTGAGTCGTATTTTTTTAGCCGAAAATCCGAGCATTGGAAATCTGTTAAACGAGAATGCGCGTATAAATTTAGAATACAATGGGCAGTTTCATCAATTGTACGTTTCAAACTATACACTTAAGGTTGATGAAAACGTATTACCCGAAATTTCAATTCAGCTAACAGACACTCTGACCATTGGCAAGAATTCTCTTCAAACTGCTATTGATGGAGTAAAACAAGATATAATGAACTCTATCGGAAGTGTGGATTTCCTAAAACAAGGATTGAAATACTTTTTGAGAAAAGATACCAGTGATTACGCAAGAGACTTCATTACTTTTTTGCGTGGATTAAAAGTTGGTTCTTATACCGAAGGAGGCAATAGCGGAGGTATTTTCGCTGTTGATGCAAATGGAAAAACTTACATCGAAACAGACATGTTGAAGGTGCGCGCAAAAGCGTATTTTGAGACATTAGAGATAATCAACACGAATAGTATCGGAGGTAGACAGATAATCACTCCTGGCGGAAGTATAACCTGTAATAAAGTTGTTGAAGGAGATACTTATTATCGTTGCTATTTCGTAAACGATGCAGATAATACACCAATTGAAAATAGGTTTAAGGTAGATGATCAAGCTTTATCGCAAGACTTCAATATCAAGGAAGGTATTTATGAAAATGTATCAAATCATTATTATTGGAGAAAGGTTGTAGCTATCGGTGAAGATTACATTGATTTATCAAAGACAGATGCAGATGTAAGCAGTGATATTCCAAAGGCAGGAGATGTTATCTGCCAGTTAGGTAATAAGACCGACAAGACGCGCCAAAATGCTATCATATTCTCTGCTGTAGACTTTTATTCTCCAAGCATTACTTTATATGCTGGCATTGATAGCTATTCCTACGTGAACAAAGAATATGTTTCTTATGGCGTTGATAAAACGACAAACGAAGCGTTTTTTAATGTTTATGGACGAATGTATGTAGGAGACAGAAATAAAACCTCTTATATGCAATATAGTGAAAAGGACGGTTTGCAAATTAAGGGGAAATTGCAAGTTGGGACAACTATTGGATCTGGGCAAACAGTAGAAGACGCGTTAGAACAAACCAAGAATGATGCTATAGCTGGCGCAAAAGAGAATTTAGATGAATTTGCAACGACAGTCAATGGGAGTTTAAAAGATTTGCAAGATCAAATAGATGGAGCTATTGAGACTTGGTTTTACGATCCAGTTCCGACGTTAACAAATCAACCTGCGGTAAACTGGACTACTGATAAAGATAAGAATACCCATTTAGGAGACTTATATTATGATGGTAATGGGAAAGCATATAGATTCCAATTAACAGGTGCAACGTATGAATGGAAAGTAATTACAGATAGTGATATTACTAAAGCTTTAGCAGATGCCAAGAAAGCGCAAGATACAGCCGATAGTAAACGGAAAATATTTGTACGGCAACCATTAGATACTGAAACATATGAAGTCGGGGATCTTTGGGTGAATGCGACTTTTGGTAGTACTTATTCTAATGATGTCCTTAGATGCAAAACAGCCAAAGCGGCAGGAACATCTTTTTCTATCAACCATTGGGAAAAAGCTTCTAAATATACTGATGATCAAGCGGCTTTGGAGGCACAAAGATTAGCTAAAGCGGCACAAGCAGATGTCGATCAAGCTAAGCGAGATATAAATGGATTAGATGGAGAAGTAGACGGATTGCGCAACTTCACAGATCAAGCTTTTAAAGACGGAGTAATTGATAGAAGCGAAGCTACTGCAATAGCCAAATATCTCAATAATATCGAAACTTCGCAGAAAGATGTAAGCCAAAGTTTCGCGAAGGTGTACAATAATCCATTATTATCGGGAATAGCTAAGACGAATCTGAATAATGCGAATATTGCCTTTAATACTGCTGCAACAGATTTGATTTCAACGATTAGATCGGCTATTGCAGATGGCATAACTACAAATACAGAGAAAGCCGCAGTTGATGATAAATATTCTGTATTTAATACTAAATATGGAGATTATATCGCGTATTTAAATGAAGCCAATAAGTTTATTCAAGACCAAATTAAGACTACAGCCGATAACGCTTTGCAAAAAGCTATTGACTTAAACTATCTCAAACAAGCCTTTAAGGAAGAGACTACAATTACTGATGGTGTCGTTCAAACCTCTATCTTAGCATTAGGATATACCGATGGTAGCTCTTATAAAATAATGAGTGGGTCAAACGGTATATATGATTCTTCTAAAATAGGCGGAGGTATTGCATCTTGGTGGGGCGGTTCAATGAAAGACCGCAATGATTACACTTCCGAGAATATGCCCTCTGATGTAGCCAAAGGACTTGTTCGATTTGATGGTACAGGATATTTCGCTAATGGCAATTTATGGTGGGATAACAACGGTAAGCTTCATGCAGATCCTTTATCCTTCTTTGTTGGCCCGGAAAACGTCGGTGATTTATTATCTATATTCCAAATTGTAAAATCAGGATCTTCCATAAGCTATGTAATTCCTCGCTATCCATTTCAAAAGTTATCAATTTCAAGTTACTTGGAATTAGGTAATGGTTATCGTATAAAGGTGGATGAAGCCAATAATGCGATATACGTTGAAAAAGACGGGGGAGGTATTGTCAACTTCTATGCGACTGGCGGTATTACCGCTTTAGGGGCTGGGACTAAATCCCCACAGACAATATTAGACGCTCTTCCTATTGATACTAATACATTAAGTAAAGAAGGTGGTAAATTAACAGTGATTGGCGGAGGAAGTGGCGGCAATACAGGGGCTATTTCTCTAAATGGACAGAGATACGATTCGGTAGATGGAGTTATTACTTTACCTGTTGCTTCTAACAATAAAGCCTTTAATGAAGGTATTGCTTATGTTAAGTCTGATGGTATTATAGAAATTGGAAATAGATTAGATTTTCACGACCCGCATACTACTAATCAAGATTATGATTATAGACTACACCAAGTGTATGATAATGGAGCTGTTTTAATTGGTAGTGGAAAATTTAGAGCCACTGAAATACAAAAGACTGGCGGTACTGCTTCGCAGTTTCTCAAGGCCGATGGTAGTGTGGATTCCAACCTTTATGCATTAGCGTATGGTGGTGACCAAAACAGTATTCAGTATTCAAGTAAATCTAATTACTTAAGAGTTATTGATAGAAGAAATGACACAATACTTCCAACCTCTTATGATAATTATAATATTAGTGGCTTATTTCATATGTCCGGCATGCCATCATCTAACTGGTGGTCAGGTATTCATGTGAAAGGTTGGGGAGAAGGTTATGCTACCTGGGAACTTGTTGGTCCTTCTTCAACAGATAACACTAATAATAGATTATATTATAGGGATGGCAAAGGTTCTTCTTGGGCTACTGATTGGAAAGGTATAGCTTTTCTCGAAGATTGTAATAAAGTTGCAACTCCTTACTTTGAGGGACAAAATATACATTCAGACTATGGGTGGTGGGTCGTTGCTTTATGTAAACTTAGTCCTGCTGATTCTGAATATAATTATGCAAGCGGTACTATGTTTTACAGAAGAGGAAATGGCATATATGGCAATGGCTCTGTAAACTTTAGTGTTATGAAGAAATATGGTACTACTAATGTTTATGCAGGAGTTATATATAATGGATTTGGAGTATCTACAGATGAAGATGCTCCTAAACTATGTACTTTTACTTATGGTGGAGTTAAATATTGTGGTCTTAAATGGACAGGAGCAGCAAGTTTAGATAATATTAAAACTCTTATATATGATATAAGTTCTACAGGATTACCGTTTTATGTCAAGTATTTCAATTCTCAGAGTGGAGAAGTATTTAACGCTGAAATAAAAAATTCTATTGTTGAACTTGGAAGTGATATTATATTATATAATACCAGTACACCTTGTGGATTATTTACATCTTCTAATAAAGGTTTAGAGATTAAAGCTAAAGACAACGCTTGGGCATTTACAAGATATAATACTAATGGTAGAATAGTCGATACTGGTTTATCTGGTACTACTGCTGGTTTAGCAGGACAAACAGGTAATTATGAAATTAGACCTGGAGCAAATAATAATGAAGGTGTATTTGTTAGATATTATCAGTCAGATTATGGTAAACTTGGAGTTGTAAATAAATCCGGACAACAATGCAGTATTAGTTATTTTAATAATGCTCCTACTGGAGATTATCCTTTATGGACTGTTGGAGCCGGTATTAGGAATCAGTATTCCTTTGATTGGTGGTATCATAATCAAGGATATAAGGCAACTCTTGATAGCGAAGGTAAGTTATTTGTAAATGTTAGAGTAGCTGGTAATCCGTATTATAGTTTAACTATTGGAGATTACGATACTGGTTTACATTGGCAAGCTGATGGAATTATAGAATTTAGGTCTAATACTAAGCAAGTTGGTTATTGGGGATATACTAATGGAAGATTATATAATACTTATTTTAGAGAACCAACTGGAAATGGATATGCTGCTACATCTATGATGGTTAATGGTAATGGTAGTAATCTTTATCCAGGTATTGGTTTTCATCAGCCAGGAGTAACAGCAGGAGTAGTGTATTTTACTAATTCAGGAGAATTTAAATTTAGAAATATAACTGATACTGGATATACAAATGTTTACGGAGGTAATCTTATAGCAGATGCAGGCTTTCTATATTCAAGATATAATGGTATTGAAATAAAAATTGGAGCAGAAAATGATTCATATGTACATTTCATTACTAAACCTGCGAGAAGTTTATATTTTGCTAATAGCTTGTTTGTGAATGGAAGTGTATTACCTTATAGTAGTTCTACCTATAGCTTGGGAGATGCCGGGCACTTATGGAACTATGTGTATGGTAACCATTTTATGGGTAATTCTGCATCTGCCACATATATACTTCCGAACTATGTCGGCGGACAACAGGCGAATCCTCAAACCTATTTCAATAATAGTATGGGGGTCAAAGTAGCTATGACAGGCGTTAATCCTGATTCATATTGGGGCGATACTTTATGGATTAATGGATATGGTGGTACTGATGTTCCGGATATGTGTGCTTTGCATTTTTCAAGGGGTGGTGCTCCTCTTATTTATATAAGCAGTCAAAAATATCACGCTACAAGTTATGGCACAATGTACCATATATGGACCGGTTATAACTCAAACCATTCTTCTGCTGCCTGGACTTGCAGTACCTTAAATGCAAACGGAAGGATTAGCACTACATCAGACATATATTCTGCCGGTTGGGTCAGGGCCGGTGGAAGTAATGGATTCTATTGTGAATCCTATGGCGGTGGTATCCACATGACAGATTCGACCTGGGTACGTGTCTATAACGGTAAGCAGTTCTATGTCAGCAGTACCTCTTCCGATGCCATCCATACCGCCGGAGGTATTAACGCAAGTGGCAGGATTTATGCCGGCGGTCACCTGAGTACTAATGGCGGTCTTGCTGTAAGTGGTATCTATGGCTGCTCAGGCGCATCAGGATTTAATGTATATGCAAGTTTCTATGGAAATGCCCAACATGGAGGTATTGAAATTGGAGCTTCTGATAATGTGTTTGGAATTGGAGTTCATAGCAACGATCATATGTATTGGTGGTGGACTTATAGTGGTAGTGTAGGAAGTAGTTCTAATAAATCATATATTATGGATTATGGAGGTGGTAGTTGGTCATTTACTGGTAACATATTAGCCACAGGTGGTATTACCGCAAGTGGCAGGATTTATGCCGGCGGTCACCTGAGTACTAATGGCGGTCTTGCTGTAAGTGGTATCTATGGCTGCTCAGGCGCATCAGGATTTAATGTATATGCAAGTTTCTATGGAAATGCCCAACATGGAGGTATTGAAATTGGAGCTTCTGATAATGTGTTTGGAATTGGAGTTCATAGCAACGATCATATGTATTGGTGGTGGACTTATAGTGGTAGTGTAGGAAGTAGTTCTAATAAATCATATATTATGGATTATGGAGGTGGTAGTTGGTCATTTACTGGTAACATATTAGCCACAGGTGGTATTACCGCAAAAACCACTTCCGATATGCGATTAAAAAATAGAGTTGGTCAAACAGATTATGCAAAAAAATTGCTATCTTTAGGACTGGTATTTGATTATATCTATAATGACACGGCTCAATCACGAATTGATAAAATGGTAGATGATAAAAGACATATTGGTTTAAGCTACCAAGCTGTGTCTAAGGTATTGCCTGCTATATGCGGTAAAGACGACGATGGCTATGGTTATATCAATTACATAAGTCCTGATTTTATATCTTTGCTCGCTGGCGCAACTCAGTTAAATACATTAGGTATTAAGGAATTGTGCAAGAAAACTAATAGTATTGAATATGAAATAAAGAAATTGAAAAAGGAGAATGAATGTTTAAAGAAAGAGATTAATAAGTTGAAAAGGGAGTATAGATAAGTCTATACTCCTTTTGAAGTTAGGAGCGAATTTATTAATTTTGCATTGAAACAATTGCTAATTTAAAATACGAATATGAAAAATCTATTTAAAGCTTACAAAGAGTGGAGAGACAAAAAATTTATTGAACGTATTGACAGAGTTTACTTCAAGAAGGATAAAGGCGAAAATCTTTATGTAAAAGGCAATATCATTGTTGAAGGCAATATTTTAGCTTATGGAAATATTCCCGAAGAAAACGAGGTAGAAGGATTCAAAACCAGACGTTCTGTTAGTAAAAAGAAGTCGGAGAAACAAAATAATGATAAAGGCAAATAAACATGTCCACATTAAATGGGATTATAACTGCTCCCGTAACCGATGATGATGTTGCTATCACTACTGGTGTTGATTCCCATGATATAGGTATCCAAATAGCTAAAGCAAAGATAGGTGGTATGGGAGGATACGCTTTTAGTATAGTTGAAAACGGAGGAACACCTAATGACGGAGAATTGATTTTAGGAGCTTCTCCATTTTGGAATATTTTCTCTAATGAAAGTCCTGGGGAATGGATTCCCTCTTTGCTTGCAGATGGTCCAGTCAGATTTCAACTAAAACGCTTTATGAATAATGCAAGTATGGGATATGGATTTGGGCTACATCTATTTGATGGATATAATCACGGAGCTGTATCGCCAGAAGACAATAATATAACTCACAGCGTTCCAATAGGTGCAAGTAGTGAACAGAATATTGGAATTAGGTTTAGAACTGGAAGTTACGATTGGAGAAAGGTTGCCAATACAAATTATTGTAAATTTGTTATTTATGACGGTAATTCTATTGTAGGACAATCTGAACCAGTAGAAATTACGGCTGTGAATATGACAATTGTCGCAACAGTTAGAATGACTATATCAACCGTATCAGCCTATACTAAACAATATAAAATGCGTTTAATTTTAGGTAGACGTGCTGGTGCTAATGATTTTAATTCGTTTGGGTATATACCATCAGAAAGTACATTGACTATTGAAGTATATAAACCATTGCCATTAGCCGAATTAAGTGTAAGAGTTGGTGCTCTTTGGACTGCATTTGGAATTGATCAAAACTTTGTTACTACTGGACATGCTTATATGTTTAATGCAAAATATAGAAAAGGATCTGGAATACAGACTGATGGCTATCAACTAAAAAAGATTGTATACAAGATTGTTAATGCGTCTGGGGTTGTAGGAGATACAGTAGAAGTAACAAGTAATTTTGATTTCCCAAATGCCGAATACCCATTAACGCTTGGGAGTTATGTAGTTGAAAACAATGAAACATTCTATGTTAGTAGAAGTAGATTGCGTACTACAAATGAATACCCTCAATTGCAAGTTTCAATGTATTACACGGAGTTTGGTAGTTAATAAAAACAATTAAGGAATATGGAAAAAGTAGATATATTGATAACAGGTAATTTAATTGCCGATGTAATCCTTCGAGGGTGGGGGGGGACAATAAGTGTGCCATAACCTGTAATGTTTCGAAGGAAACTTTAGAAAAAAACTACGATTTAACGGATGCGACTATCATAAATGGGGATTTGAATACAAACGAATTCTCTTATGATAGTCGCATTGTTGTTATGGGTGAAGTGTGGTATAAATCTCTGGGAGGGCTGCAAGATGAGCAATAGTAACGGAAAGATTACTGCGCCTGTTTCGATAGAAAGCGATATAGTGCCAGTATTAGGCGAAACAACTTATAAGCTGGAAGACCTATGCCGTAGTAGTAAGATTAACAAATGGAGTTATATCAAACCGATACAAGACTCCAATCCCGTAGAATGTTCTTTTACAAGCCAAAAGTATAAAGATTCTCTTGCCTCTGTTTATTATTATACGCCTGGCGTAGCTCCTAATACTGCTGATTATACATATAGAATGCCAACAAGCAATTTTAGGGCATTAGATTTTAATGGCTATGATCATAAATCTTATGCTGCTTTATGTGATGTAGCAGGTATTTTGCCAGCAAATATTGACTTTGATAATTGCGGTTATGACATTCCTATTACGATAGATCCAGGAGGATTATGGCAAAAATTAGCTACTCCATCCGATTCTGGAATATTATGGGATAATGCTTTAATACTTGTATGTACTAAAGGCAGTTCAACAAGAGTTTTTAGAACTTATAAATATGGATGGCAAAATAACAAAGTCAGACTTTATCTTGGAGATTCATTGAATGTCAATCAAAAAGCTTATGACTATTTTTTCCCCATGGATATTGCAAGTTGGAATGTGAGCATTTTTGCTGTGGTTATCCCAAGGAATCATCCTGATAAGACTGAAGAATTTATAGAAATAACCAATTCAGCTAATAATTATCAACTGTATCCATTAACTATATATGCAGGTAAAACTTATAATCCTCTCAAGTCCGGAATTAAAATAAGTAATCCTAAACCAAGAACAAGATGGGCAGTACGTATTTCAGAAGACTCTAACTATAGAAATGAATATATTCCAGAAGATTGTAAAATGACAGGAAACTTAATGGCCATACGTCCAAATGGTGCTGGATACGATCTTTGGAATGAAATTGGAGGTATAACTTACTCTGAGTGGAAGTCAGCTACGGGAGATAATCGAGGAGGTACTATCGCACAGGGATCTATCTTAATAGGGAGCGAATTTGTAAAGATGCAAGGAGCTCTTGAAATATTTTATTATAAATTTCCTGGACAAAGCACGGCTACAAGACCTCGCATTACTAATTATGGAGCAAATGGAGTCATAGCGTGGGGTTCTAATAGCGTTAGCATTACATTCAATCCATTGCCTATGGGAACCGGAACTACCTATAATGAAATATTTGCTGCATTTTATTTTGTAGACCCAAATACAGAACCTTAATATATCCAAAATGAATAAAGTTAGCTTAATAATTAAAGGAAATCTCATTGCTAAATCATTGATTAACAGAGAGAGAGAGAGAGAGAGAGAGAGAGAGAGAGTATAAAAAATAATTTAGATAACCAAACAAAAAGTGAATTATTTTGCGATTGTTCTAAAGAATTTATAGATAGCTTCGACACGAACAATGCCATTATAATAGAAGGTGACTTAAAGATACAAACCTTCTGTTATAGTGGTATTGTTTTAGTTACAGGTGGAATCTGTTGTAATGTGGAGGAGGTGCTATGAGTATATCAAATGGGAAAATCATAGCTCCAATAGGTCTCGAAGATCCATATCAAATATTAGGAATATCTTCGCCAAGTGGTGATTATAATCTTGGATATATAACTGGTGCGGCTGCTAAAGACAGAATAAATGTTCTTAGTAAATATAAGCCTGTTAGATACCCTCAACCTTTCACAGATGATTATCCTAATTGGTGGAAAGCTGCAAATGGGAATTGCGGAATAGTTCTTCCTGCGACTGGAAGTTCATCTGCATTACCGCCCATTGGTCAACCAATGGCTCGATGGGGATGGGAATATCCAACAGGAGGAGATTCTGAACCTTTTAGGATTACGGATTGGCTTGGATATAATCATAATGCGCCTACTATTTTCAGTATGCACCCAGACCCAGGAATTTCTCCTAATTCTCAATTCAGATGCTCTATCTTATTAAAACAAAATGCGGAAATATCTATTAATGAAATAGGAGAGATACAAAGATCGTATATTGGGTTAGTAGTAAGACATCAATCAAACGGAGAAGTGAGATTTAGAACATTAAATCGTTCTGTAATGGAAATGATGCAGCAAGAATATGCTGTCGCTTTAGATATTCCGGCTTGGCCAGATGGCAAAGTAGATGTTTATATGGTTGCTTCTGCGTCCGAAGCTTCTGCTCAATCTTATAGCAGCATAAATACGACTATATATTCTCTTAATCAAAGTGATTTAGAGACAGCTTATATGGTAAAAACAATTGCTAAGCCTGTGCCGAATAGCTTTAATTTTAGTTATAAGGTCGTTAATGACTTTGCGAATGAATATCATTTGGAATGTACATTTACGTCTATTAAAGGAGCATGGGAGAAAGCCCGATTCTCTGTATTGCTTGAATCAGAACCTCCCGGAGCATTCCTCGGTGGTATGGGTGAGTCTTTATCTCCGGCTCCGATTGGAGAAATGCTGTCACAGGGAGAGTCGTATACATTCAACTCTCAATCATTTACTCGTGTACAGACTTCTCAAAATAACTATGTAAACTATACAGCGAGATATTTAGGAGATGATTATAAGTCAGGTTCTATTTTATTCCGAGCAAAATAATTTGATATATACGAAAAAAGCAGTATCTTAGCAGCGAAATATTAAAAATATCAAGATGACAACACCAGTTACAGTAACAGTAGAAAATGGAGAATTGGTTAGCGTTAAGCGAACTAATGCCGCAGTAAATAGCGAAACTCTTAAATTAGTAGGTTCAATATTAGTTGTAGCAACTAATAAGGTTCTCGAATTTAGTGGAAATGTTCAATTAAAAGATTCACAAAACGTAATCGGAACTTTTCATTATAATAATAATGATGGTACAATAACTGCACCTGTACCTGCGGGAATGTATGAATCAGTAGTGCGTATTACAAACGAAGCGTATGCTGATAAACAAGTTGATGCAACTGAGGCTTTGCTTGCGGGAATTAAAAAATGGAGTGAAGGAAAAATTAATACATTGTTTGAGTAATGGAAAATACAGAAACTAAAAAAAGCGAGAATAAACTCGATAAAATAAAAAATAGTGAGATAGTTAAAAAGACATCATTGATCAAGGCTTTATTGATCGCGCATCAAGGGAAAGAGCTTCCACGCGAATTGAAGACTAAAGTTATGATGACTCGCATCTATTACAATGGATTTTATAAAAAATTCGAGGATGCCGTTAAAGAAGCTACAGAAGGATTGAAGCCGGAGGGATTTGATAAAGAAAAAGAGGAAGTAAGTAAGCTTCAAGAAAAAATTCAAAAACAATGCAAAGACCTATCTTCTCTTACAGAAGAAATGCTAAAAAACATCTTAACTGATGAAGAATTTGATAAGCATAAGGCATTTATGGACATGTACAATAAACATTGGAGAGATGTAGCGGATTTTAAGTCTAAGAAGCTTAACGAAGAGGTCGAGGTAGAACAAAAGACTTTTACGCAGAAAGAATATGAAGATTTAGTGAATGTAAATGTAGCTGATAACTATACTATCGAGCAGGTATTAACCGATTTTCAGGGAATGTCTATTACAACTGAAAAACAAATATCAACTACTGATTTTCTTGAAATGATATACGAGAACTTTGTTTGTTAATTGTCATGTAAGTTTGTTTTTAATTTTCAGGTATTAGTTGTTTTTCAAGGGGAAGTTTTCTTCCCCTTGTTTTGTTTCTATCTCCTTTTCAAGTTTTTATTCTGACGTTCTTCTTTCAATTTATCTTTGACCGAAAGAATATCAGAACGCTTAAATCCAATCTTATGGTTATTGAATTTTCTATTCTCAATACCATATTTATCCATCAATTTCTTGAATCCTGCTCGATTATTACCCATGCACAATATTTTCATTGCGCCATCATAAGTAACATAATCTTTCGGATTAACATATTCTGAATTCATCTTGTCTATTGTATTAAGTGCTCCCGCCAATTCGTCTTCGTTACAGTCAGCGCTAAATATATCAAAGATTCTTCCAAAGATAGTACTAAATACAAGTTTCCTAATAGGAGATAGTGCATCTACTTTTTCTTTTATAATATCGTATATGTCACTCTTAATCTTATTGATTCTGTTTGAATTTGTAAGTTTCACATTGTTTTCTTTTACTTCTTTCATATTAGCCATGATTTTAAATGTTTTAGTACTACTGGTCTTTAAATATTGCTTAAAATCCTTTGTATTATTCATGTCATTTAATATTTAGATAAACATAAAGTAAAGCAGGATGAACCATCAAGGTAGATCCTTCGTATTGCACCATTGAACTACGTGACTTGTAGCCTGACATGCAAACTACATTGGCGGCACGTACTTCATCTTCGGTAATTGATTCAATAAAATTGTGTTCCCTTAACCAGTCTGTAAAATGTCCGCTTGGGAAAATCAAAAAACGGCTCGCATTAACTAAACCACATTCATCAAGCATAGACATCATACTATTTCCCTTATCTGAATTTTCTTTCTTAATTTGAGCAATTATATCACAGAGTTCATCTCGTAAGTCTGATAGCTTTAAAATTGTTTTTTCTTCCATAAGTTTACTTTTTGTTATTAAACATCTTCCTAATCCCATCTAATCCCTTTTGTAACACTACTGTTTTTATGTTGATGCAAGTATCTCCATTAGGTTTGCTAAACTTGCTCTCAACGCATCTAAACCAACCAAGTTCAACGTATTTTTGATAAGGAGTATTATTAGGCATCAATACCTTTTTCTCTCGCAGGAATGCAAATAATCTATTTCTTCCAATTCCTATATTGAGAAGTTTCGCCACGCGATCCATTGGCAATGCGTCCTTGCTATCTACTACTTCGTCATAGAAGTCAACTTTAGGAGCGTCTATCGCTATTTTATGTTGTTGACTTTCATTTTCTATACGAAGTTTCTCCTTTTCTTCTCTTTCTTTTTTTAACTGTGTAGCCAATTGAATAACCAAGTCTGGATTATCAATCATTTGTTCAAGAGTGGGCTGCGTAGCAGTCATTCCGATGGTGAGTAATTCCTTGATACGATCATTACACCATAAATAGAAATCAGAAGAAAGCCATTGAGCAAATATTAAAGCCAAATCTTCATGTAACCAAGTCCCTTGATTGTTACCTCCCTGATTTACAGTTACTAATTCCGTTGCGGGAATTCCCGTTTTGGCTGATAATGAACTAATTAGCTCGTTTGTTTGTTTTGTTGATAAAAAGTCATTGCAGCGCTTTCCAAACGGCTTCGCCATTTGTGTTGCATTTACCATTACACTATCTCCTTTTTGAAAAGTGATAGGACTCCCATTATATTGGAAGATTTGATTGTTAGATAATCTTTCCATGTGATACTCGTTGTTTTTAAAGTTTTTAATTAGTTGTCTTCTACATATTGATAACACTTGGTAGTGTTCATTCCAGGTAACTTATAATTCACCTCCCTGATATATCCGTGTTCAACGAGCCTATTAACGGCATTGTATATTTTCTTTGTAGAAAGGAAGGGAATTAATTCTTTTAGTTTTGCTATTGCAATAAATCCAGTACATTTCTCTCGTTTTACCATGCAGCCTTTAAACGATTCTTGATACATTTTAGTACATAATATCAATCGCACATAATAGTAGACGGCTGCGGCTTCTAAACCAACTTTAGAAGCCATTTCTTCATCAATACAAATCATGCAGCCTATCTACTTTTTGAGTTTAAATTCTTCGTATCGTTGCTTGATATTCTTTAGCCGACGAACTTTTCTAAAATGATTAATACCTAAATGTACCGTAACAATAATGCTAATAGCCCATGTAGCTGATACAATAAGCAAATATACCTCTGCCGTAGGCATAATATTGAATGTATTGTCAATACAAGTAATAGTATCGGTAAACATAAGATTAAGTGGTATAGCTCTTGCATACTTGCAATGATATTTACCTTCGTCACAAGCAAGCCTATACAAACAATAATCTAATAAGATAACATAGCCATCAAATGTTATTAATACTCCACTCCATGCAAAACAAAATACGATTAACATATAAATAGCTAATCCAAAGATAGTCGCTCTAACTATTAATTTTTCCATTATTCCATTTTTTTAAATACAATAATCTCATTTCATTCACCAAATGTTCAAATGATTTTATATAACCCATATTTATAGCGAAAGCTAAAGATTTTTGTAAATCATCTAATTCTTTTAATTGTTCTTGTGTGGCTTTATTTCGCAACAACGTTTCATGTATATTAAATACTATATAATTTAACCCTTTTGCTATGACTCTATAATCAACATTACTAAAAACAGATGCGGCAACACATAGTTCGTTATATCTATCTCCTGCCTCAATCCTATTGATAATCAAGTTATCTGTTAACCACATTACTACAGTTGCATATATTTCCGGATTAAGCTCTAATGCCAATAATACCCAAATATAAGGATTACACATTGTGCTTTTATTTTCTCTTGCTCCACAAGTTTTATATGCTCCGTATTTCTTCATAACTTTTACAAGAGAGCTTTCTTTTACTTCTTCCATAAAAGCCGGATATTCGGCTTTTATAAAACCTTGTTTTTCAAGTATATAGTAAATTCGCTCGGCAGATCCAATATTCGATAAAATATGTTCTATTCTTCTATCAGACCACCCTTTCTCAATTCTTGCTCTTGTATAAGCTTCTTGTAGATCTGTAACAGACAAGAATTGACTTTTAGTATCTTGCCTAATTGTAACTCCAAATAATTCCCTGTCTTTTGACTTCATTGTAACTGTTGTTTTCATTCTATATTACATTAAATTATATGCAAATATGATATTATTTTTTATAAAATGAAATATTATAGTATTGTTTTTTATGGGGCAAAATAAAATATGCTATTTGTTTTAAAGAATATAATATATTATTTTCTTGCAAATAAATAACATATTACCTGAATATCAATAAATATTCGGTATTTTAAATTATATTATATTTTGGAAAGAAAATAATATATTATATAATCAGGACTTATTCTTTTTAGAATTGACTACGAATACAATTTTCTCTGTAAATAATCCAGGAGCTTTAGATCTTAGCTGCGGCTTCACTGGGGTCTTTCTCCCACTCTCCGTTACCTTCGTACTCGCCTTTATCTGTACCTTTTTCTTTGCCATAGCCTAATTCTATTAATGTCATTATTGAATAAGAAGCCAAGTCCATTAATGTATCCGCGATAGATTCGTCATTAACTTTTTGATTCTTTTTAGTTGTTAAAGAGATAATGCGATTCATTTTGTCGCTCATTCGCGTAATTGAGGATATAATCCCAAGTTTTTAAAATGTTTCGCCAAATGAATCGCCATAATCACTGTTTTTTCTTTCATAAAGAGATGCAAGAGAATTTGCAATTGATTTGAACTGCGCAACTTTATCTATGCTCTTTGTTCCAAAATCTTCTGGGAATTCTATCATTCCAAATGGCTTTGTATCGTCAGTCATCCAATAAATAGGTTTTGCGCTACCTACTACATGAACACAATTACTGTTATTCTCCTCTTTCATTTTCTACTTCTTTTAAAACTTCTTGTTTAAATCTCTCTGCCGCCAAAATATTCTTTCTAAACTCTTCGTCTTCAATTGGAGTTTCTTCTTGAAGAGGAGCATCTAATTTGCTTTGGAAGAATTCTATTTGCTTTTTAGTTATATGTGTCGCTAAATCAATCCAATATTCATCATTTGTAAAGCAAATAAGAGGATTTAGTATAATAGAGAAAGTTCCAGAGAACAGCAAATCATAATTCTCTTTTTCTTGTTCGTTTAAGAGGTCATAATTCCCCTTCAGTTCAATAAGAGACTTCAAATGTCCATAAAGGGAATGCAGCCACGGTCTTACATACATTCTAAAACCATTTGCGCTTACTATTATCCCAGATTTTGTTTCGTACAGTTTAAAACTCTCAAAATCAAGTTCCTTTTGGGTTTCAGAACAAGGCACATGTATCAATGTAGGCTCAATACATAATTGTTCCTTTATTGATAAGATGTCATTAATTAATTTCTCACCATAATGTGCGTTATCGCAAAGCCCTTTCAGCTTTGCGATCTTAACGCGTAGTTCTTTGTTCAATTCTTCTTTAGTTTTAGTTTCCATCATTTTCAGTTTTAGGTTTGCGTCCTCTTCTTTTGGGTGATTCGTCTAATGTTTCAGTATCAACTTCGGAGGCAGCAGATTTATCTATTACTTTGCTTTCTGTAGGATTTTCAGGATCTTCTACGCCTAACATGTAATCAGCAATAGTTTTTCTTCCGTTGAACCTACCAATTTTCTCTTTAATACAGATATTCAACAAACGTTTTTTCAGCGTATCGTTGTCAAGTCCGATTAGGCTATCTCGTTCTACGCGCTCTCTTTGGCTGATAAAGTTAATAATATCCTCTTTGGTTTCAACAGCCGGAGTGTCAGAAGCACTAAGGCTTAAATAGGGATAAATAGCCACTACACTATGTGGAATACCTTTGTTAGGAGATTCTTTCTTTACATTGACTTCCTCCCATGAAAAGAAATCGTGTTCTGCGATAACATAATCCTCACAACCAGATTTACGTTTCAGTTTTACAATTGCCTGTGCCCATACTTTAGAGCCATCGTATTCATCGGGAAGTTCCGATATTTTTGCATAAAGCAGCATGTCTATCAAAGATTCATCTTCTCTCGTTACCATGATTTTTTTTATTTTAAATTATAAATTCGACACAAATATAACTTTTTTAAGTCGTATTTACAACTGAGTATGGTTATTAATTGCGACTCAACAACTTATTAACAAAGAACACTTGTCCAGCACCAGTCACTTTTGGAGTTTTATTTATGGTAATATGTCCATCACTGTGAGTTATAGCTGTTTCCTTAATCTCAAATAATTTTATCTCCATGCTTTTTTGAGTTGGCATATTAAAATCAGATCCTTTTCTTTTTATTAGATAACCATTATCTCTTAACCAAGAAAACATCCTATTTTGTCCCATTTCTACTCCATTCTGCTTGATAATTTTAGCCAAATCTCCAATTAGGATAGAAGTTTTGGAAGTAGTCACCGCTTCGCTGAACAGAACTTTAGGTTTATCAAGCTCAATCTTAGCCTCAGCCTAAATTCTTTTCTTTTGTTCCTCTTTCAGATTTTGTAACAGACCAATCATAAAGTCTGGATTAGAGATAGCCTGTTCCAACACATTGTCTGTCATATATGCGCCATGCTTGCTGATCGAAGGTAATACTTCGTTGCATACCCAATCTTTAAACTTTTCTGCATTAGGAAGCTTAGATTTCATTGTTAATCTATATACTTCCCCTTCTTTCCCGTACTTTATAGGTTGCACACCACTTTGAGTAGGGGTTTCCAAAACGGTAACCCCCTTACAATGGTCTATAACAGCCTTTGCCGGATTTGAATAACCGAGAGATTTCGCCACATCAGTCAAACAAAATAAAGGCTCACCGTCAACGACTGATACTCTTACCTTTCCGAACTCTAAATTTTCAAATAATTTAATTTCTGACATAATTTTGATTTTTAATGATTAGTACTATTATTATTTGCCTAACAATGCGTTAAGACCGTTTCTAAATTCTGTATAAGCCTTTAACTCCTCATCATCTAAAACAACAAAGTGCATACCGTCTATTTTTACAGACTTTAAATTTCCTGCTTTCATGAGTTTCAATATCCAAGCATGACTACAACGCATGTACTCTGCGTAATTTTTAACCTTAATAAGATTTTCTAAATTCATATTACATGTTTTTTTTGATTTGACTCTGCAAAGATAATAGGATAAGTTCATATATTAAAACAAGAACCATGTTCTTTTTTCAACTTTAACATTTGGTCATAAAAAAAGCGGCAAGAACTAAGTCTCACCGCCCAAAACAATTATGAACAAAATTTAAAACTAAAGATTTCTGTTACCTGATTTTATATCCTGCGCCAATATTATATACTGGCTTGTTTCCAAAGACTCCTATACCACCATTTAAATAAAATCCTCTTGGGAATGTAATAGCAACGTTTAAAGTTGGTATATAGTTCTGATCAAAGTAAGAAACTTGTCCATAAAGATACCCTTGTGTTTTTTTAGGGGGATATATGGTTTTCGTTTCCGTATTTGTTATGGTCTTACATTCCGTTTTATTAAAGACGTTTATTTTATCCAATGAAGGATTATATCCCGATACCCAAGCTTCATATCTACCATCTTCTTTATAATATTTCTGTTCTATTGGAAGTATTATTTTAGAAGAATCAGAGGTGTATATGTAAATAGTATCAACAATCTTTTTTTCTTTAAATATTGGAGATACTAATTCAAGAGTATCGTATTTTACCACCCAAACCGTATCTGTTTGAAAAACCGTAGTAGGCTTCTCTAATGGTTTATTAAAATACGGTACAATTGCTATTATCACTAATGATATGATGATGACATACACGAGAGCATTACAACACTTTAATTTCATCACATGCTTTTGTTACTTCATCATAAATACGACGCAAGCTAATCGCATAATTAACATTTCTTGCATTTAAGGCAAAAGCCGGAATTTTATATTCATCAGAACTCAAGAAATCCATTCCCTTTGAAACAGCTTTACCTATTCTTTCAAGACTTAACAGCTCCTGAGATTTTTCTTTCCCATTAAACCAGTCTGTGAAATCCTTAAAAGTTCTATTACATTCCCCTGATCTGTAAATAAGTCCGTCTCCGTCATTCATTACATTAAGAGCTATCAAATAACCAATAGCTTTTGATACAACATCTTTAGGATAATAATTTTCTTTAAAATGTTTTTTTACGTCTTCAAAATTCTTCATTTCTTGTTAGTTTTTAATAGTCGTAAGACCGTTGATATTAGTAAATTTAAATGTTGCTAAAATATATGGGGAATTTCCATGCAGATAATCAGAAGATGGCTCTACTTTATCAGAGAGAATAATCTCTGCTTGTCTTTTTCTGATAGTATCCCAATACAATATTTTTTTTCCAAGAATATAATTATAAAAGTTGTCGAAAGCATCACGACGATTGACTCCTATAAATGCAAATACGAACTCAATATCTGTAGTATCCACTGTTGGAGTATCTGGTATGTAGTAATTACTTCCATTGCTTTCAGGAAATACTTCTGAATAAATTCTTGGCTTACCCTTAGTGGATAATCCTTTGCATGACACATACTTCATACCAGGGAAATCCGCCTCTAAGTTTTTAACGGGTTGCGTTGTTGGCTTCCCTATTTCTTGCATATAAAAAACTGGATCACTCATCGTCTTTAGGCATTATTCGTTCAACTATAACACGGCTATTGATTACGTCTCCCGTGATTAAAGGAGAGCCACCATATATATAAATAAAACATCTGCTATTTGCTCCAATGCTTATGTCTATCCTACTATCACCCGCAATAAAGATTTTGCAAAAATGATTGGGCTTTATTTTGAGGTCTGTATTACTATCTAATACACACAAAAGAGTAGTAGAAACCTCAAAGTTATCGTCGTTGTATTCACACAACATAGCCCCAGTGTATCCATGCCCTTTATCATTTTTATATTCGCAAATATATTTCCCATTTACATAGGCTTTAAATTTCTTTGCAAAATATTCAGGGGATACACCCCATCCCTCGGCAACAGAAGAAGCCATAAATTCTGCTCCGTTTGCATCGCAAGCAATTTCAAATAACTCTCTATTGCTTTTTTCAGAAGTCCATTTATCAGTATATCCTTGACAGAGACCTCTTTCGATAGCGTTTTTTTTAAATTGTTCTAAATCAATCATAATAAGTTGTTTTATAGCGCAAATATAGTAAAAATTACTGTAATACAAATATTTTCTTTTTAAAAAGGACAACTTTCATCTCCACTTGCGAATGGCAGTCCATTATCCTTATTTTGATTAACATCTCTCGGTTCTTGATTATGCAATGATTCGGATTGAGGATATGTAAAAGAGTATGGTTTAGGTGCTTCTTCCCATCCATAATGTATATCTTCATTTTCTTCATTTTTGAATCTTCGGCTTGGTATATCATAGTGCATTCCCACCAAATAATCCACTACGCCATACATTCGGTTTTTAGCCACCTCTATTACGTTTCCAAATCCCGTATATCCAGCAACCTTATCCTTACCTAAAAATTCTCCTCCACGTTTTATAAAGTCATTATTAACTCGATGTATTATAAATACATTGTCAACAGCATTTGTTAAATCGGCTGTTCCGCTAATTGAATCCTTTCTTAGAAATTCAACTTGTTTACGCGGATGGCAGACCAGAATTAAATGGATTTGATTCTTTTTAGAAAACTCGCATATTTTCAAAATTAGCTCTTTTTGCTTATTGTTTTTATCTCCATCAAATAAATCAATATCAAGAGAAAACAAGTTATCAAGAATCAAAAGCTTTACGCCATTATCAACCATTTCTTTCATGTCGTTAAAAAGCTGCGCGAACTTAGATCCATACTCGTTATTATACAAAAAGAACTTCCCATCAAGCCAATTATCTATTTTTTCAGCAGCAGCAGGCAAAACATCATACTTTCCAGCGCCAGGTATTCGTTCAACTAAATTCCTACTACCTGCGGCAACCATTTGAATCCAAGTTTTTAGAATATCTGGACGTAATTCTCCACTCCACAATGCAGCCTTATATCCCTGATTTACAACATTGAGAATTAATGTATTTAGCCATGATGATTTTCCACTGGAATTACTCCCAGACAAAATAGATACTTCTCCAAGATTTAACCCAACCATAGCCCTATCCAAGACATGAAAACCTGTTTTTAGGCTTATTATTTCTGTTAGGTTTATCTTTTTAATATCCTTCATGCTAAACCATTTCTTGCCTAACTCCTCCGTTTCCTCCTTGATTTTTATTTCTTTTTTTGCAGGAATTGGATAGTTATTGTTCCCATATTGGATATTATTTCTTGGAGTAACATCGTAAGCATTAGGCTCGTATTTTAAGCGCAAATCCCTCCAAGTATATTGGCTACACGAATTATGGAAACAAGTAAAGCCTATCCCGTCTTTAGATACAAAAATAGCCGAATCAGGATGTTTATGCGAAGAATCAAATGGGCATTCGTCTAATATGATCTTTCTTGTTCCATCACCAAGCAATGTCTCTTTATGTACTTTTATTCCATGCTTACTGATAAAGTTATCAATATCAAATTGTTCCCTATTACCGTTATTAAATCGAACTATTGGTTCTATTTTCGGAATATAATCAGCGAGTCTTTTGAATAAAGATATATCATTCTCTTTAATTTCTTGCGGTACGACTAATATTTTGCTAATTCGATGTGGTCTATTAGGCGTATTGCCTCCCTTTCTCGAATACGTGCCATAGAGCTTTGTTATTCTCGCTGGATTAAATACCTTCACATCAACATCAACATGGTCATCAGTAAACTTGGAAGATAAGTACTTCAAAAAATCCCTGATAATAGTTGTATTTTCATCAGTATTCTCTAAATTTACTTTATACATCAAATGGTATCCATTACCAGATTCACAAACGATTGGATAATTAAACCCATTCGCTTTTAAAAAGGTTCTGGCTGCATTTGCTGTCTTGCGAGAATATTCTTTTTCTTCATCAGTACTTGCTACATCCTTTACGCCACCTTCGCGTATTGGATCAAAGTCAATAAGCACCCAACGTCTTTTTTGAATATCAGCGTCCTTTATAGCAGGTGCTCCTTTCACCATAGTGTTAAACTGAGGCAAGCCATCTAAAGCGTTTTTTAGCTCGTTAAAGGTAAAATAGATATTATACCTATCATCGAATCTTTGAATTGATTCTACGGCTTTATTTGCGTCTCTAAACACTCCTGAATAGATGTCATTCTTGTTTAGTGGATTAAAAAGCCGTATTTCAAATAATTCTCCATCATTTCTGAACAGAGCAAGGGTCTTTTTTATTTCTTCGTTATTCATGGTTCAATGGTTTTCTTTTCCACTCTTTTTTTTCTGAATTCCAACTATAATAAACGCCTTGGCAGTACACCGTTGCTCCATTAGGGCGTTCATTGGGCTTATATCCATCATATACTCCCCATTCAGGATTATTAGTTGTACAATAGGCATTGACATTATCATTCCAAAACAGTGATATACCATCACATGATGGAGTGTACGCCTCTTTATAAGCCTTTTCTCCCAAATTGATAATCATATCATAGTCTCTTTTAGCAGAAGGAGAATTATGCAACGCTCCTGATAGTATGGAATCAAAATTGCCTTTTGTATTACTTATAAGCCACATGAAACTTGCTTTCCACAATTTCCCACTATCTCCTCCCTTGTAGAAATCAGGCAACGACTCACAAAGCAATATAGCTTTTTTAATATCATCAACAGAATATCCATCCCTGATTCTTGAATTAATTGCTGACTTTATTTTCTCTGAAATAACATGGACTTTAGCAAACGATTTGGTGTTCTCATTCCAGAAATCAACAATTTCTTTATAAATTTCTTTATTTATAGATTTATCTTTATAGTTTTGTTTTATAGATTGTATTGCTTGGGTGTTTTCCCAATCAGACGGGGATTTTCCCCAACGGTCGGTTATTTTTCCCAGCGATGTCCCAAAAAGACCATAAGCTTCATTTGTTAACGCATACCAATTAGTTTTATCTATTTTGATTTTATTGTAATTAGAAACAAGAATAAGTCCTTTCTTCTCCAATCTATTTAAAGCTCCTCTTATTTTATCTTCTGTTAGATATGGATATTGTTCATTTATTCTTTTACGTGTAATGTACACCCAAACATGTCCATCTTTGAACATGTCTTCGCTGTCTGAATTCCCTACGCACCAATGATACAAATGACCTAATACCAATGCTTCCACTAATCCTATTTTAGAAGCCAATTCTACTGAAAATGAATGTGAATCGTAATTTAGTTCTTTTAACATAATTCCCGAATTTTAATTAATTAATAATATTACATCTGAATTTTTTTAAAAAAAAAGAGTGGATAAAGGGAAATTCAGGGAACCTTTTTCAACAGGGTAGCTAATCCATGCCTTCCACTCTTTTTGGTTTATTATTAATGCAAAAAATTGAGGGGAAGAGGGATATGGTAAGACCTCTTTCGGTCGGGTAATTAAGCCGTCTATCCCCTCAAAAAAAATGTTAGTACTGCAAAGATAGCACTTTATTTGTTATTCTCCATTTTCTCCTTTAATTTTTCTTCCGTCTCAGCCAATCTTTTCTTTAGTTCTATGACGACTTTAGACAGCGCGTAATCATTAACCCACTTAACATCGCCTATTTGCGTCAATATCGTCTCAAAACCGCGATTTAAATCATAAAGTATACTCTCGGTATCCTGCGACAAGAAAGTGTCTAAATTTGCACTATATAAGCCAAATGGAGTATTGTACACAATATTGCCTTTCTTCTCTTCTTCCAACACCAATTTCTTAATATCGTTATTCTCCATATTCAGTCTCCTTTCTCTTTAATTTGTTTTAGTGCATCTTTGTTGGCTTCAAGGGTTTCGTCGAAAGAAGGAATAGGCATCCAGTGAGTCACTTCTACTTCTCCAACATAAGTATAACCTAACACGAATATCCCCACTTTATTAACTTGTCCTACATTAACATTACTTGTATTTATGTTCATATGTATTACTTTTTGTCCTAATGGTGGCATTTTTTTATATACGCTTATCCAAGGTGATTGATTTGATTGCCATTCAGCACCATTTTCAAAAGCAATAGCAAGCATTCGAGAAATTTTTAAGTCGTAATCCTTAATACAATCATTCAGTTCATTTTTAGTCTTACCCGCAAAAGTATCTACATTATTAGCACTACTTGAACTACATTCTAATCTATGAACCCGAACTTTCAAAGACTCAATATCAGATTCGATCTTATCAGTCCCATGATTTAAACTACACTCTTGAGAATTGAAAAATTCGCGAATCAAGTTTTTGATGCTCTCTTTTTTTGATTTACTTTTAAACAACTTCATGGCTTTTTGTTTTTTAGTTCTTCATCGGTTAGTTTTATAAAAATGGTTTTATCTATAGTGACGGTCTTAACTAAACCTTTTAAGATTCTCACTCGGATCATCTCTTTAGACAAATCCAACATTTTTGCATAAGTGCTAATTCTAACTAAATTTTCGTACATGTTACTTTCTTTTGTTTTTAATGGTTTTACTTATGAAATCAACTCCTTTTTGGTAGACAAGCGTCTTAATGTTCATACATGGCTCTCCATTTTTCATGTATTTTTGCTCTATAACTCTAAAATATCCGCGATCAACATAGATTTGGAAAGGAACATTATTCGACATTAATATCTTTTCATTTCTTAAAAACTCAAAGAGATTATTTCGTCCCATTCCTTTAATACCTAAAACTTTAGCTACATCATTCATGGATATTGCAGTCTTGCTGTCGGCAACAGTATCGAAGAATTCTACTTTTGGCTTCTGCTCTTCCAAGAGTTTCGCCTGTTCTTCTATTTTCTCTTGTTGGTCGGCAGCCAATCTCAAAGCTTCAGCAAATGTAGTAGGAACGTTGAATTTAGGCTGAACAGAAAAAGAGCCTGTTCTTCGGATACTTGGAAGAACTTCACTTGTTACCCACTTCTTGAATTTTTGTGCAGATTCAAGTTTGCACCCAAAGATAAGGGAATATAATCCGCTTTCGTTGATAATAACTACATTTTGTCTGCCACCTGGGGTCATCATTTCAGTAACCCCTTTATCTTCATCGCAAACATGATTAGCAACGGCATTTGCTAACGATTTCCCTATTCCGTACCCCAATGCTTTCGCTACATCTTTCCCAACGAACCACGGTTCATCATTTATAATCATTGTTCTAACCTTGCCGAATTCGACATTTTCGAAAATCTGAATTTCATTTTCCATCTTTAAATAAATGTATATGTGAATAATCAATGTTTTTAATTACTCTGCAAATATAGTGATTAATTGCCAATACCCAAACAAAAAGAGCAAAAAAGAGGAGAATTTAACCTCCTCTTTCATTATAGTGGTATTCTAAAGTAGAATAAAAAAAAGCCCCGCCTATTTGAGCATTATCAAGAGGCTTGTCGGGTTCTATTGGTGCAAAGATAAGGTAAATTCTTTGAAAGACAAAAGAATATTAAATTTAGGTAATACCGTTGCCTAAATTTGAGGTACAAAATAACAAAGGTGCATCAATGATGCACCTTTGTTGTATAATATGTAACTGACAAATATTACAATGCCGTTGGCAATGACTGAGTGTCAATAATTCTCTTTTTATAAAAGATTTTTTGGAAAGAAGACAATACACTACTGTCAATCCATTTAGAATGTGAAGCAAAAAAAGTATCGGCAACCTTGATATATTCTTTGGGTGCCTCACATTTTCTTAATGAATTGGAAATTAACATCATCCCTTTTAGTTTAGACTTAAAGAATCTATTTTTTAATCCATTGCGGTACAGAAAATCAAAATAGACCTCTGCATCGGCAATGTTGAGATTTTCCAATTCAGTCTGAAGCTCTTTCCAGTAGTAGTTCGTCATTTCTGACGATAAAATAACCACTAACAAGCTCCGTCCTTGCAAGGGGATTATTTGAAATTCTTTATTTTCCATTTTACCAATTATTACATATATTATTAATAATAACAAGGCAGTCCTTAATAATGTTCATATATTAACGAAACGGACATGTCATGGCAAGTTCAGAATCATATTCTGTGTTTTTTATTTTAATGGGAGTACTTTCTCCTGTAAAACATAAACTCACCTTATCACACATAATAGAATTTACTACCATAGAAAGATAGCTTATACTAAATCTTTGAGTTATTGGAACTACTTCTCCATCAGAGTCAAAAGGTATCAATTCTTCTGCTTTTTTATTATAGTCAATGTTTTCGGCATAGATATAAATGCTGTTATCTCTAACACTTACATCACATACGCTGTTAATATTATCCGAAAGCAAAGAAATACGTCGTAAGGCAGAAATTAATGCTTTCTTATCAACATTGATACATGTCTTATCAGGAAGATTAATCAGTCTGTCAAATGGAGGAAGAGCTTTTTTTTCTAATTTTTGAATCAGAACCATCACATCTCCACAAACAAACATCATGTTGTTTTCTGAATTTGTTATTTTAACATTCTTGTCCTTAATTGATTTTAAAGCAGATTCTAAACCATCAAAAGCCGTTTTATCAATAGAAAGTGTACATTCTTCCTTATAATCAATTTCTGGGAAGACATCATGGTAAATATTATGCCCTTCCGAAGCGTATACTTTGGCAGTACCTTCGGACAATACGATATGCACGCATTGTTTGTTTGGGAAAAATTCATCCTCCAATAAAAAGGGTTTGCTCTTTTCAATCCAATATAATAGCATATTTGCATCAAAAAGGAAAGATTCAGTAGTAGTATCTATTCTTAATACAGGGAATTCGCGAGCATCTTCAAGAGGAAATTTAATCGAACCATTCTCTGTCTTAATCTCAGCAATGCCTTTATATGAATATTTATCTATTTTTTCTTCTTCAATATTGATTTCAATTAAATCATCATTGATCAAAGAAAGGTATTTTCTCAATTCTATAGAATCAATGCAAAACACAATATCTTCTTCCGAAGATTCTACTGGGCATTTTGCTTTAATAGCATTTTTACCATTATAAGACATAATCCAGCAATCATTGCCTCTTATTGTTATTTTAGCACATCCCAAAATAGGAAGAATCTTCTTGCTGCCCGCATAACCACCTCCGACTATAAGTCCTGAAATTAAACTTTTTCTGTTAAATACAATTTTCATAATTATGCTATTTTTTTATAGTTTAAATCAAAATATTCGATAATGTCTTTCAAATCAATACTTACATATCCATGATGCCATACAATCTGTACTCCATACTTAAAGAATTCGTGCCCTAAAATATGCGAGAGTGAATCCAGATCATAAGCATATACATCCATAAACATTGTCCATTGCTCCCACTCAAAGTCAGACATTTCCTCTGGTACATCATCGAAAGTGTTATATTCAACACCATTATGATCGTAAAGACGAAGAGTTACATGATTCGTCTCTATAAACTTTGCTAAACGTTTTTCTGTCATTTTTATGATTTATTTGTTAGTTAATTAATATCACTTCCTACAAATGTAGCTATGGTATCAAATTCATCCTTTGTATACTCATAGCCGTTAATGATTATAAGTTCATTCATTTCTGTATAGTTATACGTTATTCTGCAAAGTCTTCAATCTCGTATTCCCAATCCATTGCATCCGCTTCTCGGATATTATCAGCAAGCCATTCAGATGCTTCCGCAAAGCCTTCGTCACTTTCGTTAGGCATTGGAACATCTCCACCTTCATCGTAGCATTTTGCCAAAGAATCATAAACATCATCTGGAACTTCTACATTGCCAAGTCCAACTCTATAAGTCATCTTGACAGTCAAATTTTTAATTATTCTCATTTCTTAATTGTTTTGAGGGTTATTTACTTTCTTCTTTTGCTGTTTCTAAAGGGCAATCTTTCGATATGGAAGATTCTACTTCATTGGCAAGGTAGGCAACTTTATTGCGACCCAAACAGGCATCTTTCAATTTTCTATCAATGACTATTCTTTTGAAGTATGGACAATGTACGCAATCTTCTATTATCAATATTTTCTTCATATCTATTTAGTTTTTAATTTCATTAATACCATTATTTTATCCCATAATATTAGAAAATCATCCCAATAATCGTCAAAGCTGAAATAGTACCAACTCTTTTGTATACACCATATATGTAAATACACAAAAAACAGTGCAAACCATAACGGAGTAAATAACCAACGAAGTATTAGTCTTATATAACCCATAAAATTTCTGTTATTCATTATTCAACATTTCTGCAAATTCTGCAATTATATTATCTCTATCACCGTCAAGAACCCAATTGTCTAATACAGATGAAAGGACTTCGATTGATTTTTCTTTTTGAGTTTCAACTCCCTTCTTAAACATATTCAGCATGGCATTCTGCCGATATGCAAATTCTCCATTAACAACAACTGCATAACTTTTCCAAAGTTCTTTGCTTGCAATTTCTTCTAAACTTTTTCCCATTTCAAAATTCGTTTTGTTACTTTTTTAATGTTTTCATTGAAAACTACATCAATATCCCTTAGTGCCTTCCTAAACAAGCGGGTATCCATTTTTCGAGGAGAGCCATCATAAAGATTAAACCATGTACTACCGTCTTTTAAATCTTCTATAATTCCTTCTTCACCATTAGTCAGAGAATCATTCACACAGAAAAGCACGTAGTCAAGATACCTAATGAAGTAATGGCAATAAGGACGCATATAGAACTTTGTATAAAAAAGCTGTTTTGCAGTGCCAGATATAATCCTTTTGCCCGAATTATCATATTTATCCAAAATCGCTTGAAGATCTTTATAAGATTCAATTGCTTCATTCGATAGTTCATCCTCACTGGAAACATAATCAGACGGGTCAACATCATAACCAAAAACATCTCCCATGAAATTAGAAAAATCTTCAGCGTTAGAATAACTAATACCACCAATTTTAGCCAAAGTTGCACAATCATTAAATCTAAAGTAAGCTTCGTAATATTGCAAAACCGCAGCAGCAGACAACAATCGCTGACACAACAGCGCACGACGTATATGTTTATCCTTTCTCAGATTCTTCATATTCACCCGGCTTTAAGATTATAAACCTAACACCGTCTATCATAACAGAATCAACAGCATCTTTCCGAATCCATTGCGCCACAGTCTCGCGAACAACACCGCGAAGCTCCGCATAGTGACGAACAGTTACCAATCTACTAATGTCATACATCTTCTTCTCCATAATTACTTTGCTTTAATTTGATACACTCGTTAATATCTATTTCATTAATTCTATCATACCATCTACGATACGAAAGAGAATTATACCACTTCTTTTGTTTTTTGGTTGCCTCAGTACTTATCTTTTCGCCACCGCCCACAAGTATATATTTCAACTTGTTTACATAATGCAAACATTTCTGATCCATTTCTATTTCTATATTTTTACGTATAATATATTTCTTTGCAGCATTAAAGCAATACGGATATTCACACAAAACGGCAAAATCCGATAATGCCTCACTAGCATAGCAATACTTGCATATATCTGTACTAAAGTAGTCTATTACTGAATCTATTGCCAGTTTATTAATCTTCTTCATTTCTATACAGTTATTAGTTAATTACCAATCACCACCATCATTTAATATACCATCAATAGTAGTTACGCTATTTTCAATGTTGCTACCTCCATATTGCGTAAATTCCGGTGTAGGATTATAGTCTGTATCTCCGTGCATCATTACATGAAGTGACCCACTGGCTGAATACAACCAAAGACGCTTACCGTCCTTATCCCATTTTTTAGCTAATCTTTTCAATGAATCAATTAGCTTATCTTCTTCGGGGGTACATTCTATCCCGGCTTCTGTTTGATATTTGCTCATTTCTGATCATATTTGAATTTAACTATCGTTCAAAAATTTCGCCCGATTTCCCTAAAACGTCCGTAGGAATATCAGAGCGTGTTTCTTCTTCATACTCCAAATCGTTACATTCTACATAATTACCCTTTGCTTCATTGCAATATGTACCATCGCACAATTCTCTTGGATAGTGAGAGCCCTTAATATAAGGGCAATATTCACACAATGCACCTTCCTCTAATAAATTATCAAGTCCTTTTTCATTAATAGTTGTTTTCATATCTTTCGTTGTTTTGATTATGATGCAAAGATAAAACCAATTTAGTAATTCGCAATACGCAATTTTGTGTTTAACTCTAATTTAACACACATACCACAAAAAAAGAAGCGGACATCAGAAATAAATCCAATGTCCGCCCGCATATATTGAAAGAAAAGTGATGAAAAATCTAACACGATGCAAAGATAAGAACTACTTAGAGAAATACAATAGATCCTTAAAAGAAAAATTAAAAATCATCATCCACAACCTCCTCTTCGGGCAATTTAGATGCTCCATGGATATTTATCTCTTCAAAACGCTGTTTGGCGCGATTCAAGTCACCAAACTCAAAAGCCCATACACCAAACGACTTACTGCGAGGATAACAGACACAATCAAAACGCACATTCTCCATACGACGAAAAACCTCGTAACTTACAACACCACTCTCCAAATGTGTCTTTTCGTAGATATAACCAAAAGGAGATTTGAACAACTGAACAAAAGAATAGCCGCTAACTTCACCACGACCTTCAAATTTTAAATCTAACTCTTTCATAAAAAAACATGTTTGTTAATTAATACTGCATTATAGCTAATTTTCAATTTTAATAAGAAAAACAAGGGAACTATCGCAAAACATTAGAAAGTCTCTAAAATACTAATATATTAGGCTTATTTCAAACGATAACGATAAGTTTACTGCGCAAAGATAGAGAAAAAGATTAAATCGGCAAATTTAAAAAGAAAAAAAGAGGATAACGCCAAAAAACGAAACCCTCTCCTCTTTTAAAGTGCAGTAGTTCCATTCAAGACGAAACAGTGCACTATTGGAAAAACTCACTATGGACAAATCAAATGCAAATATAGGCAGGAATTGGGAAACACAAAAGAAATAAAGAGAAAATAAAAACATAGAATACATAAAATATGAATAACAAACTTATTTTCAGAAAAATAAAAAAAAATAAAAGTAAAAAAATTTGAGAAAAGACAGACTTAGCCATTATCCTTAAAGACGGGAGGGGGTGAGTGCCACGGGGATAGCCAGCAACAAAAGAGGGTAAAACATTAACGAGGACGCTAATACATCGGGGAAATAGAGGCTTTTGTATTAAAATGGTACATCTGTATACATTGATATGAAATATCGCCTAATTTAGCCTTAAAACGCATCTTATTCGTTCGTTTCGTGTTCTGGCGGCTTAAACATGGAGCCTAAAACACACAGAAAAGCAATATTTACACTTTTGAGGCAGTTTTTTATTATTTATAAGGCATTATTGCGAGGAAGGCCGCGGGCCGCCTAAACTATACCCGCTCCGCTCTTTTTTTTCTTAGCCTCTTTATTTTCTTCATTCTTCATTCTTCATTCTGTTATTTTTCCATTTGTTTTTTTTCTTTTGCCTTATTTTCGATTCTCTTTATTTCTCTTTTCATATTCTTTTGATCATATCTTTCTTGTTTCTTTCTTCCTTCTTCTTTTTTAAGTTCCATTTATTTTTTCTATGATAATAATGTTCGTCATAGATTTATTCTATCGTAGTTTATTGTCTATATTATATATTAATATTAATATTATATCGTGTTATATATAAATATCCAAGTAATATATATACTTCACTACGTTACGTAATATATTACATTGTATATTCATATAAACACTATAGCGTAAAATCTTCGATTTTGCAGGTATTTACAGTTAACAAACCTTTAATACGTTCTTTTGTTGTTAATAGACGTTATATATCTGTCTTTTTCTATGTTGTTATTTGGCTATTACGAATATAACACCTATATTTGTATCAGAAACAAAGAGATAAAGACTCTCTTAAAGTTCTAAAGTAGTTCTTTCATTTACTTCCATACTGACAAACCTGTAAGATTGGTTACAGGTTCTATTTATCACCATTCAAATAAGCAACATTTATAAGCGTTATGTTATAATGTTATTCATCGTATTTTTTTCTTTTATTCTTCGATGTATAAAGAAGTATTTAGGTGTTATGTATGTAGATGTACTTGTTATACCTATGTGCTTGACTTTTTTCGTTTCCTTTACGCTGTTTGGTGGTGGTCTGAATAAAAAGAAAAGGTTAAGGAATAAGGGTAGTACTTAACCGCTTTAATGTAGCCTGCATATTTAATATGCTGACAGTCTAAAGCCTGTGGAATACAGATAGGAGCAATAAATATTAAATATAAACCCTTTAAAATATAAAGATTATGAAAACAATTGATTTAATTAAAAACATTGAGGGAAAAGGAGTTATCACAGAAAGAGAGATTCTGCTTTTAAAAAGACGCGCTAACAACGGAGATCGCGACGCTGCTAAGTTCTACCCTGGTTGTGATAGAGTTATAGAGGTTACAGATGAACAAAGTGAAAAAGGCTTTAAATGGCTGTACAACCTTTATAAGACTCCAATGGGAAAAGAAAGAAAGAACAACCCTTTTGGATATAGAGAGATGGATATTTTAGATAACTACAACGGTGAAAGGTTTACCTTTGTAGGTTTTTACAACGAAGGGAACCGATTTTATTCAAGATATATTCCTGTTTACGAATTAAACGGAATGGAGTATTTTTATAACGGAAAACTTCACATAGTAGGATAACTTTAAATATCACAATCATGGAGGATAAGGATTTTTTTGGCAGTGCTATAATAACGGTTTGTATTATAGCCGTTCTTTTTACACTTTGCTATATATTTCATTAATTGATAAACATTTTATAAACTTTAAAAATATATAATTATGACTACATATATTTATAAAGGGGAGAATATCAGTCACTCAAAATTATTAATGCTTTTGCATTCTGCACATATATACGGTGGAAATAAGCTATCACATTACGAGGTTCTTATGCGCGAGGCGGTAAAAGGTAATGAGCGTGCAACAAACATTCTTAGAGATTTAGAAGTAAAGTAATAAACTAATAAAACCATTTTTTAATAACATGAAACGGAGAAGAATAAATACTAAAACTTTTGTTTGTAGATGTGAAGGTTTAAATTTACATATACTTTCATTTAATTTTAAGAAATAATAATTCAATAAACAATTAAATAAAAATACCATGGAAGGAAATTTACAATATTACACCTTATAACTAAAAGTAATTACTAACAATTAAAAACAAAAATTATGGAAAAGAAATTCGAACTAACAGAAAACTATGTAGTAAACGAGCTTGGAACAAAGTTGTACCAAATCAAATGTACAAAGACGTTCAAGTATGCAAAAGAAGGAGAAATAGGAGGATATATCGAAAAAGAAGAAAACCTAAGTCAAGAAGGCGATGCTTGGGTGTCCGACAATGCGCAGGTGTCCGGAATTGCGCGGGTGTACGGCAATGCTTGGGTGTTCGGCGATGCGCGGGTGTACGGTAATGCTTGGGTGTTCGGCGATGCGCAGGTGTCCGTCAATGCACGGGTGTACGGCAATGCGGAGGTGTTAGGCAATGCGCAGGTGTCCGGAAATGCGCGGGTGTTCGGC